>Ga0209389_1000089_pt1 | contig 83505 bp, 78 predicted proteins | sample CowpearedBW_FD_187526 | JGI IMG/M metagenome (GOLD analysis project Ga0209389, IMG submission 187526) | Root nodule microbial communities of legume samples collected from California, USA - Cow pea red BW (SPAdes) (version 2) | ecosystem: Host-associated > Plants > Roots > Nodule | place: USA... | reverse complement strand
GGGGATGGCTAGGGGAGGGAGAGCGGGGCTTGCCGGGACAGTCCGTCTTCGCCAAGAGGCTTCGCCGGACACGCTTCGCCCTTCGGCTTGGCGGCCGCGCCACGCGAAGCGTGGTGCCCCTGGCCGGCAATCGCCGAATACCATAACTATCTGAATTTAAAATGTTTTTCTGCCCCGATTGTCGTCGATACCAACAGAAATACCAACAAGCTGAAGCGCGGTATTGGCAACAAAAATAAACAGCAGGGCTCCCCGGCAGCAGGCACGCCCAACCCCGTTCCAGCGTCCGCAATCGCTCCGAGGAATCGAATCCGACTCTAACCCGAAATCCCCGCGAGCTGGACGACCTCGGGGGTCGACTCGCTTGCACTTAGGAGCGAGACCGGCGCCGAAAGCACTGATCGCGTGGCGCAGATCCGCGATCTGCTAGATGTCCGATGACGATGGTGTGCCAATGTCCGACGACACACTTTAAAAAGCCCCTGCGGATCGTGGGCTGCGGTACTAGCACCGGTGGCGACCACCGCGTCAGCACCTTCCGCTCGACCGCGTCGATACTGCTCAACGAGGAGGCGCGCGTTCGACGGCGATGTAGTGGAAGTCCAACTAGTCCACGACAGAGAACACTGTCTGGGCGGCGCAACGAGTTAATGCAGCGCCAGCTTGGTAAGGGTGACAAAAAAGGTCCGCGACAACTTTAACCGTGCGGCCTATTTGAAAGAGCGCGTGCGTTTAATGCAGCATTTGGTTTGATTGCCTCGACAGCCTGCGCGACGGTGCGTCCGGCGTCTTGCTGCGCAAATCGACGACCTGGCTTGCTCTCGTTTCTACCCTTGGTAGCGAAGCGTGATATTCGTCCACACTGTCGAGGTCGATCATCGTCTTGCCCCCCATCTTGTAGGCCCTGATCCTCTCGTGAGCGATCAGCTCATAAGCCTTGGTCTTTCCAAACTTTCCATAGCGGCAGCCGTCCTTGAACTCGACGAGCCGGCGCCGCCTGTTGTTGTCATTTTCAACCCTAATTTCGGCACCTGCTTCGAGGATATCCGTCATAGTCGGATCAAGCTCCGCTGAGCGAGCTGGGCATTTTGGTGCCGTCGCGCACCTACAAATAAGACGCGGCTTCTATGGTAGCTGGCGAGGTTGCTGCTGACTTGTTTCGACGCCATCTGCGCGTACCCCAATTCTCCGGCATGCGTTGATCTATGTCGCCAACGGAGCCAAACAAAAGGCTGTTTGATGCCGTCGCTCACTCCTGGATACCGTGGCGTACAAATCGGACGGACCAGAAACGTCGCCTGCCGTCCCAAGGCGGCGCTGCCGTCGCTTGGTAGTGTCCGACAGGTTAGGACCGCTCGGTCGCGACCACTTCCAAGTGCCACCGCGCGATGCGTCCGGCAACCCCGCCAATCGCAAACGTAGTGCCCGGATCACATCCTGCCCAGATGTGTTCGCGATAGAGTACGACCTGCCGATTGCCAAATCCCATTCGCGATGCAAGAATCACGCGTTCCTGATGAGAGGCAAAAAGTGGATAGTTCGACGCTAGTGAAGATTTACGGCGTGATCGGCGCGGCCCTGTTTTCGTTTTCCTTCAATCTGTTCTGGCTTGAGCGGACCGGCGCGTCGATCATCAAGCAGATCGTGCCGCACTCGAAAACACCTTCCGCGATCCTGATCGGCGTGGTCGCAATACCGCTCGTTTCATATTTCCTGCTTATGATCGTGGATCGACACTGGCGTCTCCACGCGACTCAACCCTGGTACAACAAGCTTCCAGGCGCGTTCATCGACCCGCCGGACCCACGCGACTGGCTCACGAAAGCGATCAAGCTATTTGCGTACGCTCTGTTCATAGTCGCGCCCGCGTTTATCGCAGTTCATTTCATCGACGAGCTGTGGTCCATGCAGGTCGCCGATCGCCAGGGAGTCTTCAAGGACTTGACTTTCCATTCGATGACATCGGCCATCCAGGCTAGCGGGGCTTTACGCGAGCGCTTTCGTATCGCCGAACCTGATGGCGTCAGCTTCTTTCCTACGATCGAGCCGATCGGAATTATTGCGCTTGTGGCGGCCCAATGCGCTTGGACGCTGTTTCAAATAGGACGCCTTCTACGATCGATATACCGTCGCAAATAACGTCATCAGTCATCCACCGAGCCGCAAGCGGGCAGGCCGTGATTGACGCCCGTCGCGCCACGGCAGTTGATGATGTTTTTGCCGGGCGGTTTGCATTTGCCTTCGGCGCGGTATTTGCCGGCAAGGTCGGCTTTTACGCCATAGACCGTGTAGTCAGCCTCGACCCAGCTTCTCCCTTGCCCCACGCCCTGTTTCGGGGTCCATGTGTAGATGCCGACGCCATGATCGTTAGTCGTCGCGGACATGAGCGACGCCCTGTCCCCTGTCGCCGGAACCACAGATACGGTACGGATCGACGCTCGGCAGTAGACGTATCCCTGCGGCAACTGGATAGCGAAATGGCCTTCTTCGCCCTCTCTCTTGGCCTGCGGAACGATGGCGAGCGCCGCGCTGACCAAAGTGGGCGACACACCAAGATATGAAGCAGCGCCCTTGAGAACCGCGCTGCATGCCGGGTTGTTGGCGCACTCCTTGAACACGTCGCCTGGCTGCTTAGGCTGCATAACCGGATCGACTTTGACATTGGTAGCGACAAAATCGGTTTGCGCTTCCTGCGCGGTCGCCCATGTGCACATCAGCAAGAATAAAAGAACAGGCAATATCCGGGCGCACCTCATGACGGAGCCCTCCACTGACATATAAAGCACAGCAATGAGGCGAAGATTATCGCAGTGTTGAGCCGTGTCAACCTTCTGTTGTATGAATGGTCTAGTACGCGGGTGCAGCATGGCTGCCGTTACCGCCATAGCTGCACGTCCACTTCCGAGTTTCTTTAGCTTCCGTCTTTTACGATTTCAGATTCACTATGCAATTTTTTAAGGAAATTGCCGGGGCACCTAGCCGGGATAATGCCGAGCGGCTGGCCACTGACGGTGCCGGGACGCGACGAACTGGTGCTGCCGACCCATTGGAGCTTTGGCCAGTTGTGCACGCTCGTCGGTGCGCCGACGTCCTATCTGCGGCAACTCCCTGCCGCATTGTCAGCGATCAATCTGCAACACGGCTTGCTCTCACATCGCGCCGAGCTCGTGAAAACTTTGGAGACCAATAGCGGACGCGTTGAGCTTCGTGCTGTCACCGGGCAGGACGATGGCCGTATCTGGGACCATGAGTTGGTCGCGGCCGTCATGAAGATCGCGGGCAATGGTGCCGGGGATACCCGGTGGAAGGTGCCGGGCGTGATGGATTGGGCGACCATGACCCACAATCCCTTTGTGGACGTGACCAAGGACACGACGCGCATCGCAACGCTACGTCGGGCGTCGCACGAACATCCGGAAATGCGGGCCGCGTCGCTCGCTCTCGGCCATTTCCGACGTGCATGAGCAGAATGAGTTTATGATCGACGAGGATATCTATCAGGCGCTGGTCGCGCATCACGTCGTCGAGGCTAAACCCTCCCATATAGGGCCAAAGTTTGACGCCGGCGGCGCGCCTGCCGGCGTCAAGTAGCGCCTCCAAATCGTCCACAGATCGGGAATCCCTTGGCCTTACGGCGAATACAGGCAGCAGCCCAGCGTCCGCACCGAGGCACGCCTCTAGAACCTGACGATTTGCTAGACCAAAATCACGGACCGGCGTGGAAGGAAACGGCATAGCGAGTCCGCCGAGGATCCTAATCTGGCTCTCTTCCGACCGGCAAACCCGTTCGTGCCATTCACTTTCGGTGGCGCAGTGCTGCAGCTCCGGTCGATTCTCCCGTACCCAAGCGTCAACGCCCCAAAGGACTGATCCGTCCATCACTTCGATCATCGGTCCACCCTTCCAATTAGAGTAATTCTCAACGATTCGTTGCGCGGTGGTAGTTCTGAATAATCCTCGGACGAACGAATCCGCAAAAAGCCCGCATCTTCCAAATGAGATACTAAGTCGTCGACGTCGTAGATGAATTGACGATGCCTTTCCAAGTCCCTGCATAGATAGCTGCCATCGGGCTGCTTCGTCCTAAATATCTCGATCTCGAAATCGATGAATGTCTGGCTGGCATCAAGTCTATTTCTCCAAATATATCGGTAGTCAGGAAAGTCTTCGGAGTACGTTGTGTTACCAAAGACGTTCTGCAGTTTATGACGGGAATTGATATCGAAGACAAATATCCCTCCCGACTTCAGTGAGCGCGCGACTGCCGAAAGCGTCGCCTTCAGCTGTGGAGGGCTAAGGTAATTCATACTATCGAAGGTCGACATCGCGAGATCAAACTTGCGGCGTGGAAGCGCACTATTCACGACGTCAGCCTGAAACAGCTTAACGATGTCAGAGAGCCCGGCACTACGAACCTTAGCCTTGGCAATTTCGATCATGCGCGACGATCGATCAATCCCCGCTACATGCGCCCCACGCTGACCGAGAACGTAGGCAAGGGTTCCCGTTCCGCAACATGCGTCGAGCACCTCTGCATCTCTCAGCTCGCATCCCAAGGTGCGCTCAACAAAATCAGAGATACGGGTATAGTTGAACTCTCTCGTCCAATGATCGTAAACCTCCGCGAGCGCGCCATATGAAGTCATGCCTTTGCTTCCCCATTGCACTGTCTACCAGGGTAAGTCGATGATCGAACCGGTTGCGCAGGCGAAACCCGGGCCCAGCGTAGCGAGAACTGCTTCTGCAACTTGATTTGGCTGCATGAGAGATGATGGATCCTCTTCAGGAAATAGGCCACTGCGAAGCCTGGTGGCCACGGCTCCTGGCGACAGCGCCAATATCCGGACGCTATGCTGTGCTAAATCGCGAGCGGCGGCGCGCGTGAGATAAACGAGCCCGGCTTTGCTAGCCCTATACCCGAGCGCACTGGGATATGTCTCGCGACACGCGCGCGAGATGACAAAGATTGCGCTCCCCTGGGATTCAACGAGATGTGGCCTAGCGTAATAGAGGCAGTGGAACGTGCCGACAAAATTCGTCGCAACCATCTCCTCGGAAGCGTTCGGCAGCGTCTCACTTAGGCCTCCCAACGCCGCGATTCCGGCACACGTAACCAAGAGATCTACGCGACCCGCGAAGCCAATAGCCCTTTCGAAGAGAAGCTTTACCGAACTTGGGTCACGTACATCCACGGCAATCGGCAGGCACCGACCAGGTGCGGAATTCCTCATTGTCTCTGCTGCTACAGCTTCGATTTCAGGAAATGTACGCGCCGCCGCGACCACATCATAGCCAGCCTGAGCGAGCGCCAAAGTAGTTGCGCGTCCAATTCCACGGCCGGCACCTGTGACCACGGCACATCGATTGAGCTGTTGCGCACTAAAGGTCATCGAGCCCCCGATGTACGTCAGTTCCCAGCTCAGCGGAAACGTCTTCGATGCGGCGTTGCCTAGCCGTTCAGCCATGCGATCGGACATGCAGACTATTTCTACCTCACGACCCCATCTTCTATGGGGCTCAGTAGCTGCGTACGAGGGGGTTGCAACTCTGAGTTCATGGACGCTGGCGGCGTTCCACAACAACTCGTCCTCGCCACGAAGCACATCGCCAGCAGTCATTCCGTCGCTGACGTCAACCCATCCTTGGCAACGGCGATTGACGCGAAGACCACGGCGTCCAAGATGAATCTGCAAGGGAACACCTCGCCGTCTCCAGCCCACAAATGCTTTCTTGGAGTCAGGACTGATTGCTACCCGTAGGCCATCAAAGCAAAAGTCGCGCGCCGACTTTTGCAAGCTGGCCGCGGCTTGCTCAGTCAGCACGACTTGTATCGGGGCCAGCGCGCTCGGCAGACGCATGGCTACTTCATCTGCATGGCGCATCGCGATTAACGAGAGCACCTTTTCCGTTATACCGATGTCGAGTGCATCCAGATTCTCTGGAATACTGCATTGTCGCCTGTAGCTATCGCCAGCAACAAAAAACATCGCCGCTATTGTCGGGCTTCCATCCGGCATATGGGCTACAGCACAATAGAGACGTCGTGCGTACTTTTTCCATGGCCCCATGTCCACAATGCGTACAGGAAGGCACAAAGCGTCGAAAAATGCTGCGAGCCGCCGGCACGTGTAATCGATGGCTCTCGGGAGATCCGATGCAGGTACCATCCTGTTGAACTGAACAAATGGCCAGATAAACCTGTCACGGAAAAGCGGAACTGTACTGCCGCTGATGTTTCTGAACCCCTGGAAGCACGCCACGATCTGTCCAGGGCCGCCGTTGCTATATGAACGCGCGACGATGGCGAGATTCGAGATCGCCGCATCTGGACGGACCACCATCATGCCTTCATCTGTCAACAATTTGTAGATATTATTGAAGCCGCCAACCTCTGAAACCTGTCCTTCGTATTCGTCCGCTGCCAAAAGCAAGCGTTTCGTCCTGGTGGACGAGATCTCGCGTACTAGCCTGGGGAAGATCATTCTCGGCAAGCGCCCCCAACGCTCCCAGATTTGCGATCTCCCGGATGTTCGGTGTATCGGCAACCGGCTTCGTCGTTCTCCTAAAAGCGGATCATGCCGATCGGATGATCCGCCATATGCAGGCTCCGGCCGATCCGTGGACCAGCATCCACTATCAGCTCGACGAGGAATTGGCGGTTGACCGTGTCCAGTCCGGGTGACGACATCGAGCCTTGCCGACTGTTCTTCGTTTTACCTGATGCGATGCTCCGCGTCCTGGACGAACAGGCCGAGAGTAGCCGGCGCCGCGCGGCCGCTCTGAACCTCAAGGCTCTGCGGCTTCGATCCCGCGCGCTAGAGCTGCGGAGCTCCTCGCCGGGGGCACTCGGGAAAGGGGCTCGCCTACGGCGATCGCTATCACTGCCCCGTTCCCGGGTGCCCTCTTAAACCGGTCTCGTCGCTGCACTCGGACCCGCGTGCCCCTTCGGGTCGCTATGCTCACGCTCTCCGGGTGCCATTTCTCTTAAGGCGATGCGCCCCCTGGCGCACGCCGGATCAGGCCTGCGGCGCGAGGGATAATCGTTTTTGAGCTTAAAGGCCTTTTCAGCGCTGCCGCCGTCGCCATTTTGCGATCCTAGTGTCGCATCCCAAATTTGAATGACATCGGTCGGATACGCACGGCGCGTCCATTCCCAGACAACCGCCGTCCCAAGCAATCCGAGGGCAACGCAACCTGCCATGAGAACGCCCGCGTCCGCAGTGCGCCCCCGTCGCGCTGCGCAGACGGCGGTCTAGCTTGCCCTCGTCTCAACCCTCGGCAGCGAAGCGTGATATTCATCTACGCTGTCGAGGTCGATCATTGTCTTGCCTCCCATCTTGTAGGCTCGGATACTCTCGTGGGCGATAAGTTGATATGCTTTAGTTTTACCGAATTTTCCATAGCGGCAACCGTCCTTGAACTCCACAAGCCGACGCCGCTTCTTGTCATCGTTGTCAACCATGGCCCCTGCATATGCCTCTATTATCTCAGCGACGGTCATACAAAATTATCTCAGCGACGGTCATACAAACTCCGCTGACGAGATGGGCATTTCCACAATGCCGCCTTGGCCTCGGCTCGGGCAGGAAAGGCGCTTTCGTAGTAGCCGACCAGACTGCTGTTGCCTTGTTTCGATGCGAACTGTGTGTAGTCCAATTGCGCGGATGTGTTGGTTTATACCGCCTACGATGCCGAACAAAGGCCTCGCTGATGCCGCTGCCAATTTGTGCGCGCTGTAGCGTAAAAATAGGACGGGTCGGAAGCGCTATTTGCAAGCTCGTAGCTTACCAATTCTCCTCAATTGGTCCATTGAGCAACTTCCGGAGTGCGATCGTCATTCGAACTCATACCCCTCTGCCTCAAAGTGTCGTTGTGGAAACGGCGGGTAGTAAGTGTTCCGTGGGGACCGCAATTAGGCATGCGATCTAGGGGCACAGTCGCGATCAGGGCCTTGCAATTCATCGCTGCCGACGCTCGTATCGCATTTGAGATCGGCTCCTCGAAACAGCATACGAGTTCGAGCTAATATCTTGGTACTCTTCTGCCCGATCGTTTCAATCGTTGACGTGGCGATCACCGAAGAATCGTCTGATGGCGTGCGGGACACTTGCTTCGATGACATCCTGAAGGTCGGTGGAAGGCCTTTGAGGGGAAAGCCTTCCCCTGCGCCCGAGCCTGTGGTCTCGGCCGACCCCTTCTGCGGGGAGAACCCCGCAACGCGCCCATCAGAGTGAGAGGGCAGACGGGCTTCGCCGTGACGGGTTGAAGAACGGAGGAGAGGCCTCCGGCGCCTGTCGTGGAGATGACTTATGACCCAAGTCGAAGTTTTGAGCGCCAACCGCGATTATGCCGGCGGCTACAACGTGGACGTGACCCGCGGGATGCGCGTCGGCCGAGTTTCGTCGGAATGGTTCTCGCGGCCAGCGGACGAGCGCTATCTGTCGCTGTCGGACCTTTATGCCGCGGTGCGTGGACGGACCGAGCGAAGTCGGACCCGGACCGTCGAGAGTGCTGCGATCCGGATTGAGGCCGGCCGCGATGATGCGGAGCGCCTGGCTCTGGTACTGCCCGGTTCTGACGCGCCGATCGCACCGACCCACTGGAGTTTCGGCCAACTCGCCGGCCTGGTCGGAGCGCCAGCGGCCTACCTCCGGCAGCTTCCGGCACCGCTGGCCGGCATCAATCTGCAGTACGGCTTGACCTCCCATTCCGCCGAGCAGGTGAAGACGCTCGAGATCGAAGACGGTCGCGTCGAGCTTCGCGCGGTTACGGGCCCCGAATACGGGCGCATCTTTGACGACGAACTCGTCGCGGCCGTTCAGCGCATCGCGGGCAACGGCACAGGCGACACGCGCTGGAAGGTCCCGGGTGTCCTCAACTGGACAACCGGCGTCTATAACCCGCGCGTCGACATCACCCAGGACACAACGACCCTCTACGCCTCCGATCGGGACGTTTTCCTCTTCCTGGTCGACGACCTCAATCCGATCGAAGCCGGCCGATTGGCCGACGGTTCGCCCGACCTCTATTTCCGCGGCTTCTACTGCTGGAATTCCGAGGTGGGAGCGAAGACGCTCGGGATGGCGAGCTTCTATCTCCGCGCCGTCTGCCAGAACCGCAATCTCTGGGGTGTCGAGGATTTCGAGGAGATCACCATCCGTCACTCCAAGTACGCCGCCTCACGCTTTGCCCACGAAGCGGCGCCGGCACTCGCCAGCTTTGCCAATTCATCACCGATGCCCTTCGTCAACGGCATCAGGGCGGCGCGACAAACGATCGTCGCCCGCACCGATGGCGATCGCAGCGAGTTCCTGCGCAAGCGCGGCTTCTCGAATGCCGAGACGGCGAAGATCATCGAAAGGGTGCTGTCCGAGGAAGGACGCAAGCCCGAGAGCGTGTTCGATTTCGTACAAGGCATCACGGCGGTTGCGCGGGGCAAGACCCATCAGGACGCGCGACTCGATATGGAAACGCGCGCGAAGAAACTGCTCAACCGCGTAGCCTGACACCCCGACTGCCGGATATACGGAACGGCGTGTCTCCGGCTTCGTGCCTTTCCGTCTTTCCTGATCATCAACTTGCGGCGCGGCCCTCAGAGGAAGAGGGCGGCGCTGCGCTTCGTGACGGGTTGGAGGCCCAGAGAGAGTCTTTGGGCCGCCCGTCGTGGAGTATCACCCATGGCACCTGCCGTTCAGAAGATCACTTTGTCGTCCTCGCGCGACATTCCCTTCAACAAACTGGTGCTCAGCCAGTCGAACGTTCGGCGTGTGAAGGCCGGCGTCTCCATCGAGGAACTGGCCGAAGACATCGCCAGACGTACCTTGCTTCAAAGCCTCAACGTCCGACCGGTCCTCGACGCGGAGGGCGCCGAAACCGGCATGTTCGAGATCCCGGCCGGCGGCCGCCGCTATCGTGCGCTGGAGTTGCTGGTGAAGCAGAAGCGTCTGGCCAAGAGCGCGCCGGTTCCTTGCGTTGTGCGCGATCCCGCGACCACCATCCTCGCCGAGGACGACTCGCTGGCCGAGAATATCCAGCGCGCGCCGCTGCACCCGCTCGACCAGTTCCGGGCATTCTTGGCTTTGCGCGAGAAGGGGCAGTCCGAGGAGGAGATCGCCGCCGCGTTCTTCGTTTCGGTCAACGTGGTGAAGCAGCGCCTGCGGCTCGCCTCGGTCTCGCCCGCGCTGCTCGAGGTCTATGCCGACGACGGCATGTCGCTCGAGCAGCTCATGGCCTTCACCGTCACCGCGGATCACAGCCGCCAGGAGCAGGTCTGGCAGGCCATCTCCGGTTCTTGGCAGAAGGAGCCCTATCAGATTCGCTGCATGCTAACAGAGACGACGGTGCGCGCCTCCGACCGGCGCGCCGTGTTTGTCGGCCTCGACGCCTACGAGGCGGCCGGCGGCGCGGTGCTGCGCGACCTGTTCCAGTCCGACGATGGCGGTTGGTTGGAGGACGTCGCTCTGCTCGACCGTCTGGTCGCTGAGAAGCTGAAGGCGGAGGCCGAGACAATCGCCGCCGAAGGTTGGAAGTGGATCGAGGTCGCGATTGAACTCCCCTACGGCCATACTCGCGGCTTGCGCGAGCTGGACGGCGTGCCTGCCGATCTTTCGGCCGAAGAGCAGGCGACCATCGAGGCGCTCAAGGCCGAATATGCCAGCCTCGAAGCCGAGTATGACAGCGTGGATGAGCTGCCCGACGAGGTCGATCAGCGCCTTGGCGAGATCGAGACGGCCCTCGCCGCCTTCGACGATCGGCCCGTCATCTTTCAGCCGGCCGACATCACCCGCGCGGGCGTGTTCGTTAGCATCGATTCCGAAGGTGTGCTGTCGGTCGATCGCGGCTACGTCCGGCCTGAGGACGAAGTGCCCACAGCTGAGCCAGAGCCGAGCAGCGATGGCGAACTCGCCGCACCGGCGCTAGACGGCGCCGAGCCGTCAGCGCCGGCTATTCAGCGCGCCGTCATCACCATCGGCGGGCAGGTTGCTGAGCCCGAGGATGAGGATGATGATGCGGTGAAGCCGCTGCCGGACCGCCTGCTGACCGAGCTCACGGCGGAGCGGACTTTGGCGCTGCGCGACAGGTTGGCGACCATGCCATCGGTCGCCTTCCAGGCGGTGCTGCACAAGTTCTGCCTCGACGTCTTCACCCGTTATTCCTCCTATGGAACGGCGATGGAGATCTCCTTGCGCAGCGCCAGGTTCCCCGCGCAGGCGCAAGGGCTGAGAGAAACTCCGGCGTCCAAGGCGATCGACGCGCGCCACAAGACCTGGGAGGAGCGCCTGCCGAAGGACAAGGCCGATCTCTGGGATTGGCTCACGGCTCTCACGGGCGACGAGCAGGCGTCGCTCTTTGCGCACTGCGCCTCATTCGGCGTCAACGCGCTCTACGAGAAAGGCGACCGCTACGGCGGCGGCGTCACCCCGCAGATGGTCGAGCAGCGGATCAGTGAGGCCGATCGCATCACCCGGGCCGTCGACCTCGACATGGTGGAGTCCGGTTGGCGCCCGACCGTCGAGAACTATCTCGGCCGGGTGCCGAAGCGCCGCATCCAGGAGGCGGTGCGGGAAGGCGCCGGGGATCGCGCCGCCCAGCTCATCGAGCATCTGAAGAAGGGCGACATGGCCAAGGAGGCCGAGCGCCTCCTGGCCGAGACCGGCTGGCTGCCCGAGCCCCTGCGGATGTCTGATGTCGACCAGGCGGCGACCGCCGACGCCACGGAGCCCGAGGGCGGTGGCGAGGCCCTGCCGGAATTCCTCGCCGGGGACGACGAGGAAACTCCAACCGAAGAAGCGGACGAGCCGCACATGATTGCTGCCGAGTAGAAGGCGCTGGCTGGGGCGACGATCTTCGCCCCAGCCTATTTTTTACGCGCTGCGAGCCACCTGCGGCTGCACCTTCAGGCGGTCGATCCAGATCGCGATCCTGCCGGCGGCGACGAGACCGGAGGTTTCCGCCACGAACCGCCGTACTGCCCGCGTGCTGCTGACTTCGAAGCGATGTCGATAGCCTTGGGCCACGGCGCGATCGGTAAAGCCTTTCAAAGCAGCAAATCCTGCTGCTTCCTGGATCTCGAACTGAACCCTCCAGCGCGTACGTCGCGGCCGAACATTATCGAGGACCTCGACGCTGATACGGTGCTTACTCCCGCTGCGAACGGTGACCGGTTCGATCTTCTTGGTGGGAAACTTCAGAATTTGAGCCACCAAATCCTCCTTCATTGTGCGAAGCGGTTCGATGGTCTTGCCGGGGCTCGTGAACCGCATGCCGAGACCCGCGCCCTGCGCAAAAGCGCGGGGGCAGGTCAGCGGCAGCCTGTTGACCAGGCCGTTCAGCTCTTGAGGCTCGTGCCACAAGCGGTTCTTGCTGCGCGAGTGCGCAGCGACCCTGACACAGCGTAAGTAATCTCCTGCCCACCACGTTTCAAGGCATCGGGCAGAGAGTGAGAGGCGGGCCGGGACGGGTTTGAGCCGGTGCGGTCCGAGAGAGAGCGCCGGCCGGCTCGCTCGTTCCCGCTCTCCTTAAGGTTTCCGCCATGAATCACCTTTCTCCGATCGCGGCCGATCAGGCCGCGCCGATCTCGCCTGTCCGCGCTCCCGAGGGCGCTAGCGCCATCATCGCTGCGGCTGAGCAGCTTCTGCCGCATCTCGAACGTGGCCGACGCATCGACAGCGCAATCTTGCGCGCCGCGATGGAAGTGTCCTTCGGCGCATCCGATGCGACGGGCGCCTGGGATTGGAAGATGGCCTACGACGCTTGCGAGGTCGCCACCGTCCTGATCCTGCGCAAATACGGAAAGGCACTTTTCCGCAAAGCCGCTTCTCCGTCTTCACGACTTTCCGCTTTGGACAAGATCGCGGGGCTTCTGCCGACGTACACGCGCCGCTCTGCCGAAAGCGAGACTTTTCAGCAATTCTCGACGCCGACCCCGCTCGGCCTGGCTGCACTGGCAGCGGCTGACGTTACGGCCGCGGATCGCGTGCTGGAGCCGTCCGCAGGCACCGGTCTGCTCGCTATCCTCGCGGAGATCGCTGGCAGCACCCTCGTGCTGAACGAACTGGCCGAGACCCGAGCAATATTGCTCTCTTCCCTCTTTCCGGCCATTTCCGTCACGCGCTTCGACGCGGCCCAAATCGGCGATTACCTCGATCCCGCCATCGTGCCGAGTGTCGTACTGATGAACCCGCCGTTCTCGGCGATGGCGAACGTTTCTGGCCGCATGGCCGACACGACGTATCGGCACGTCGCCTCGGCGCTGGCGCGTCTCGCCGATGGCGGCCGGCTGGTCACGATATCAGGCGCAAACTTCTCACCCGAAGTCTCAACCTGGCGCAAGGCTTTCGCCCGATTACAGCAACGCGGTCGCGTGGTGTTCACCGCCGCGATCGCCGGCGCGGTCTTTGCCAAGCACGGCACCTCGATCGAGACGCGCCTCACCGTCATCGACAAGGCGCCGGCCGACGACCCGCACGCGTTCCCGGAGTCGCCGGGAATCGCGCCCGACGTCGCGACGCTTCTCCGTTGGATCGGCGAGCACGTTCCAGCTCGCTTCCCGGTCGCCTCGACTGGCGCGCTTCCCGTGTCAGCCTCGACGGCGCCTCGCACCGTGCGCGGCTATCTTGCGCGGGCGGTGGCAGATTCGGCCAAAGCCTCGGTCGCCGATCCCGAAGCCGTTGACCTCGTCTATGAGACAATCGACTGGACGCCGCCCGAGTGCGCGCATCTCAGCGATGCCATCTACGAGGAATACCGCTTCCAATCGATCCGCATCCCCGGCGCGCAGGCGCATCCGACCAAGCTGGTGCAGTCGGCCGCGATGGCCTCGGTCGCACCGCCGAAGCCGAGCTATCGGCCGCGCCTGCCGGTGAACGTCGTCAGCGACAGCATTCTGTCCGACGCGCAAGTCGAGACGGTCATCTACGCCGGGGAGGCGCATGGCAGCTATCTCGCCGGCGCCTGGACGGTTGACGAGACCTTCGACCTCGTCACTGCCGCCCGCGACGACGCGCCGAACGCTGTCCGCTTCCGTCGCGGCTTCATGCTCGGCGATGGCACCGGCGCCGGCAAGGGTCGCCAGTCCGCCGGCATCATTCTCGACAACTGGCTGCAGGGCCGGCGCAAGGCGGTCTGGATCTCGAAATCCGACAAGCTGCTCGAGGACGCGCAACGCGATTGGTCGGCGCTCGGCATGGAGCGTCTGCTGGTCAGGCCGCTCTCGCGCTTCCCTCAAGGGCGCGAGATCCCCTTGGCCGAAGGCATCCTATTTTTAACCTACGCTACGCTGCGGTCCGACGACCGCGGCGAGAAGCTTTCGCGCGTCCGGCAGATTGTTCAATGGTTGGGCTCCGACTTCGACGGCGTCATCATTTTCGACGAGAGCCATGCCATGCAGAATGCCGGTGGCGGCAAGGGCGAGCGCGGTGATGTCGCGCCCTCGCAGCAGGGGCGTGCGGGCTTGCGCCTTCAGCACGCGCTGCCCAATGCCCGCGTGGTCTACGTGTCGGCGACCGGTGCCACCACGGTCCACAATCTCGCCTACGCCCAGCGCCTCGGCCTCTGGGGCGGCGAGGATTTTCCGTTCGCCACCCGCGCCGAGTTCGTCGAGGCGATCGAGGAGGGGGTGTCGCAGCAATGGAGGTGCTCTCCCGCGACCTTCGCTCGCTTGGCCTCTATACCGCTCGCTCGCTCTCCTATGACGGTGTCGAATACGAGCTCGTCGAGCACCAGCTCACCGAGGAACAGCGGCGTATCTACGGCGCCTATGCCGGCGCCTTCAGCGTCATCCACAATCACCTCGATGCGGCGATGAAGGCCGCCAACATCACCGGAGAGACCGGCACGCTCAATCGTCAGGCCAAGTCGGCCGCGCGCTCGGCCTTCGAGTCCGCCAAACAGCGCTTCTTCGGCCATCTGCTCACCAGCATGAAGACGCCGACCCTCGTCCGCTCCATCGAACGGGACCTGGCCGACGGCCATGCCGCCGTGATCCAGATCGTGTCGACGGGCGAGGCGCTGATGGAACGGCGGCTCGCCGAGATCCCACCTGAGGAGTGGAACGATGTCCGCGTCGACATCACGCCGCGCGAATACGTCCTCGATTACCTCGCCCATTCCTTCCCGGTGCAGCTCTACGAGCCCTTCACCGACAGCGGCGGCAATCTCTCATCCCGCCCCGTCTTCCGCGACGGCCAGCCGGCCGAGAGCCGCGAGGCCGTCGCGCGCCGCAATGAGCTGATCGAGCACCTCGCGTCGCTTCCGCCCGTTCCCGGCGCGCTCGACCAGATCGTGCAGCACTTCGGCACGGAGCTCGTGGCGGAAGTGACCGGACGTTCGCGGCGCGTGGTGCGCAGGGGTGACCGCCTTGCCGTCGAGAACCGTTCAGCCTCCGCCAATCTCGCCGAGAGCGCCGCCTTCATGGACGGTCTGAAGCGCGTGCTTGTCTTCTCGGAGGCCGGCGGCACGGGCCGCAGCTACCACGCGGAGCTGTCAGCGCGGAATCGCCGGCTTCGCGTGCATTATTTGCTCGAGCCGGGCTGGAAGGCCGATGCCGCGATCCAGGGGCTCGGGCGAACGAACCGCACCAACCAGGCGCCTCTGTTCCGCCCCATTGCGACCGACGTGAAGGCTGAGAAGCGCTTCCTCTCGACCATTGCCCGCCGGCTCGACACGCTGGGTGCCATCACACGCGGCCAGCGCCAGACCGGCGGCCAGGGCCTGTTCCGGCCCGAGGACAATCTTGAGAGCCATTATGCCCGCGATGCGCTGCGCCAGCTCTATCTGCTGCTTGTGCGCGGCAAGGTCGAAGGCTGTTCGCTCCAGACCTTCGAAGACGCCACGGGTCTGAAGCTCACGGATGCGAACGGCATCAAGGACGAGCTGCCGCCGATTACGACGTTCCTAAATCGGCTGCTGGCGCTCACCATCGACCTGCAAGGTGTGCTGTTTACGGCCTTCGAGCAGTTGCTGAATGCCAAGGTCGAGGGCGCCATCGCCAGCGGCGTCTACGACATCGGCCTTGAGACGCTGCAGGCCGAGAGTTTTGTCGTCACGGATCGGCGCCCGATCTACACCCACCCGGCGACCGGCGCCGAAACCCGGCTGCTGACGATCACCGAACGCCGGCGCAACCGCCCCATGACGCTAAATCACGCGCTCGATTATCTCGCCGATCCTCACGCGGTTCTACTGCTCAACGAGCGCTCAGGGCGCGCCGCGGTGCAGATTCCCGCGCAGAGCCTCATGTTCGATGACGGCGAGATCGAACGCCGCGTGCGGCTGATCCGCCCGATGGAGCACCATCATGCTTCGACGAAGATGATGGACGAGAGCCAGTGGCAGCCCGCGGATCGCGAGACATTCGCAGCAGCCTGGAACGGCGAAGTCCTTGAGGTCCCCGAGTTCGCCGAGAGCACCCTCCACATCGTCGCGGGCCTGCTGCTGCCGATCTGGAAGCGACTTCCGAACGAATCGACCCGGGTCTATCGGCTTCAGACCGATGATGGCGAGCGCATCATCGGTCGCAGAGTCTCGCCGGCCTGGGCGGCGAACGCGTGCCTTACCGAAACCGCTAGCCTGACCCCACAGGAGGCTTTCTCGGCGCTGATGGACGGGCGCGCCGTGCTCGACCTCGCCGAGGACCTGCAGCTCCGTCGTGTCCGCGTAATGGGCGCCCATCGCATCGAGCTGTCCGGCTTCACCGATGCGATGCGTGACCGGCTACGGACATACGGCCTCTTCAGCGAGATCATCTCGTGGAAGCTGCGCATGTTCGTGCCGACAGATGCGACCGGCGCTGGGGTGCTGGCGAAGGTGCTCGACCACTATCCGGTCGCGCGCATCGGCGAACGGGAGGCCGCCTGATGGCCCGGGACAGCGCCTCCGAACTGGCACGCCGTCTCGCGCGTGACGCCGAGGCGGTGTGCCGCCATTACCTGTCCAACGGACGGCGTCAGGGCCGCTACTGGATGGTAGGCGACGTCCGCAATACGCCCGGCCGGTCAATGTTCGTCCGGCTCAAGGAATCGGTGAAGGGACCCGCGGGCAAATGGACCGATGCCGCCTCGGCCGAACATGGCGATCTCCTCGACGTGATCCGCGAGAGCTGCGGTCTCCTGGACTTCCGCGATGTCATCACTGAAGCACAACGCTTTCTGAGTCTGCCGCGCCCAGAACTGGAGCCTGATCCGAATCGCCGGTCGCGAACATCGCCCGTGCCTCTCGGGTCGCCGGAGGCGGCGCGGCGACTCTTCGGCATGTCGCAGTCGATCGCGGGCACACTCGTCGAAGCGTATCTCCGCAATCGCGGCATTACGGCCTTGCACGAAACCGGAAGTCTGCGCTTTCACCCGCGTTGCTACTACCGGCCCGACGACCACAGCCCGACCGAGACCTGGCCGGCGATGATCGCCGCCGTCACCGATCTCACCGGCCACCTGACCGGCGCGCATCGCACCTGGCTTGACCCCGAAGGCTTCAGCGAGACGACGCTCGGTAAGGCGCGGATCGACACGCCGAAACGGGCGATGGGCGACCTGCTCGGTCACGCCGTCCGATTTGGCCTAGCTGGCGACGTCATGGCGGCTGGCGAGGGCATCGAGACGATGCTGTCTGTCCGCAGCGTCCTGCCGACCATGCCGATGGTCGCAGCCCTGTCGGCGGCGCATCTGTCCGCCATCCTCTTCCCGGACACGCTGCGCCGGCTCTACATCGCTCGCGACGACGATCCTGCCGGCGATGGCGCCATGGCGACTCTGATTGATCGGGCGCAGGAGGCCGGGATCGAGGCGATCGTGATCTCGCCACGGCTTGGCGACTTCAATGAGGATCTTCGCCTGCTCGGATTTGAGGCCCTTCGCGCCGCGAGCCGCGTGCAGATCGCGGCGCAGGACGTCGCGCGCTTTATGGAGTTGGCGGCATAGCCGGAACGGGATGAGGGTGATGCGACGCTTCGTCTCTGCGGGGTCGGTGGTCCTGCTTCCCCACGGCGCCGGAGAGGACCGCACCCACGGCCTTCCTAAGAGGGCGATCGGGCGGCAAACGGCCCGGACCGGCAACCTCGTGGGCCGACTATTTTCCGTCGGCGGCAGAGCCGCCTTTACATCGCGAGGCAAAATAGTCGTCCCCCATCGGTCCTCCGCCAAGGCTGCGGCCCACAGCTAGCGCTGCGGGTGCAAGTCCGTTCCGCCTGCCGCTTTCGTCGCCATGAAGGCCGCGATGGGCGCGGTCGACCCGACGAGGGAAAGCCGCAATGAGCACCAACCACGACGACGATTTTGAGCCGCAGCAGAACTCATCCCCGACCGGCCAGGTTCTCCAGGAACTCCAGCTCTACGGCTACCGGCCCTTCCACGACGAGCCTGATCCCCGCAGGCTCCCCGAAGCGCGAGTCCTCGCCGGCAGCATCGCCGACATCTTTGATGCCCTCGTAGTGGCGCTGTCCGATACCCGACTTGAGCCCGACCTCGAAGACCTGCTCTGGTCGACGGTGAACGTCTTCCATCGCGCCATTGACAGGATCGAGCGCGAGCTTGACGACAACGAACTGGCGCAGCAGCGCTCGCAGCGCGAGCAGGACGGCAGCGAGATCAAATCGGTCGAGCTGGAGCGACTGACGGCGGAAGGGCAGACGCTGATCGAGCGACGAGGCGCCTTCGAGCTCATGCGCGACCAGGCTGCCGACGAGTTCGAACGCCACACCCATTTCGCCTGGCGGCCGCGCAACGGGTCGAAGGTCAACCACCGCAATCTGACGTCCGCCATGATCGACAGCCGCGATTTCCTGGCCGCGAAGAAGCGCGCGGATAACCAGGTGCTCCTGCCCGCGGGGCCGAAGGTGGCGCTGACCGGCGGGCTCGACTTCAATGACCACCGGCTAGTCTGGGCCAAGCTTGATCAGGTTCACGCCAAGCACCCGGACATGGTGCTGTTGCACGGCGGTTCGCCAAAAGGCGCCGAACTGATCGCGGCCAAATGGGCCAATCATCGCAAGGTGCCGCAGATCGCGTTCAAACCCGACTGGACGAAGCACGCCAAGGCCGCTCCCTTCAAACGCAACGACGCGATGCTGGAGACGCTCCCCATCGGCGTGATGCACTTCCCCGGCACCGGCATCCAGGACAACCTCGCCGATAAGGCCAAGAAGCTCGGAATCCCGGTCTGGAAGTACGGCGGCGCATAGACGCCGCCATCGTCTTGCAAAACGATAAGCGAGCTGAGAGCTCAATCGCGGCACAAATATCGAGCAGGCTCAGGCGTCGTCGTCATAATAATGCGAGTCATCAATGGCGCCCGATGTCTCCAGCTCCGGTCGCCTATAGCCGATTCGACCGGCCACGCGCTCAAACGACATCATCGTCGTGAAAACGATGGAATCCCCGCTGAACGGCTTATCCGGATCGTTCTCTCCATTGAGAGCGCCTGAGACATTTGCCACGAGCACATCGTCTCCGACGTTGAGGCTTACTTTGTCGATATAAAGCTCGTCAAAAAAAGCGTTCGTCATAGCCATCTCACCCGAGAGAGCGTCCTCGATCATCATGGGATCCTCTTGAATGAAGGACACGTCGATATACTCTTCGAGATCTCGGGTGTACCAAACCTCACCTGAAAGGTAGCCGTTTGCACTGAGAAAGCTGGACAGCTGCGACGCCAGTTCGTCAACGTTGGGTAGGCCTGTGGGAAGGCCATTGAGCTGCTGCAGGCGCTGATCCATCAAGCGCAGATCAGGTATTAGGATCGCGGCTTCGTTCAAAGCAGAAAGCTGGTATGTGGGCTCGGCCCTTAAAGCCGCTGCGGTGCAATAGCCAAAATACGCAGCAACGATCTCGTGAGCGTGACCTGACCCAAGCTTGCTTCCGGTCAGGTTGTTGAACGTCGTACGCAGAAAGTCTGCGCATTCCTTTTGGATCGTAGACATAGCAAATCCATTTCAGTCCGGCGTCTTAATGGCAGTCACAAGCGCTTCATGACCACCGCGCGCCGGCAGAATGGTTGCCGTTGGGGTGTTCGATTGGGAAATCGAGATGCCGCCTTTTGGGTCGCTTGCAGCCCAGGCGATCGGCTCCTGACGCTCAATATGGTCACTTTGGCTGTCGCACGCAACTGGATTTGTGACGATTCCGTCGCCGCAGTTTGCTGCTATACTGCGTTCGCGCCGTGGTGGTGGTGGAAGGCGCGACCGTCAGACCTTTATCTCACGGAGCCACCATGATCACCTTGGGACCACTGCTTGTTTTCCTCGTCATAGGCTTCTTCGCCTGGCTGCTCTTCACGCTTGCAGTCTTCGCGCTGCCCGTCTTCGCCGGCGTGACGATTGGTCTTTGGGCCTTCCACACGGGGGCCGGCGCTCTGGGCGGCATCGCTGTTGCGCTCTTGGCTGGCGCCGCAACCTTCGGCATCGGCCAACTCGCCCTCGCCCTCGTGACATGGACCTGGCTCCGGCTCCTAATCATCATCCTCTACGTCGCGCCGGCCACCGCCGCCGCTTACAGCGCCACGCACGGAATCGCCCAGATGGCGATGTCTTCACCCACGTGGCAGACGGTATTCGCGGTCGTCGGGGCCGTTGCCGTCAGCATCACAGCTTTCCTCCGCTTCACTGGAATGGCCGCGGACGGACCAGCAAGACAGCGCTTGGCGCGGGGCTGACATGTGTACTGGGGCGGCGGCCCGGTACGACCCAGTCACGACGGTTTCACGCTTCGCCGGCGATCGGTGTGGACGCGGATACGATCAGCATCATCGGGCGTTCTAGTTCTTCGGCCAATTGTGGCATCTGCTGGATCTGCTCGTGTGTCGGGGCAAACTCCTCGACCCGCCGAATTTGAAAGTCAGCGCCGATCAGCGTGTTCAGCGTAGTGCCCACCGTCCTGTGGTATTTCAGGACGCCCGGGGCGAACCAGTCCGTCCGACGTTCACCCTCGACGGAATATCGATTGACCGGCCAAGTTTTGCGGCCCTTCTCATCGCTAATCCAGTGCGGATGTGCGGCTGCCATGAAGATCGGATGTTCAATCGTAAAGACGAAATGCCCGTCAGGAACCAGCGCCTTTCGGATCACATGCACGAGACGGCCAAAATCCTGAACATAGTGAAAGGCCAGCGAGCTGTAGACGAGGTCGAAAGCCGACTCGGGTAGGTCCAGAGTCTCAAGATCGGCGATGCAGTACTTGATCGCGGCGTCCGTTGTGTCCGCCCTGGCACGCTCGATCATGTTCTGCGACAAATCGAGACCAAGGACTGAGGCCGCTCCCTGCTCCCGCATCCAGCGCGAGGCCCAGCCGAAGCCACATCCGAGATCGACGACACGTTTTCCGTCCAGAGAGGGCAGCATAGCTCGGATCGCGGGCCATTCAGGAGCACCTTCCAACCCATGCACCTGCCGGGGCAACTTGCTGTAGCCAGCGAAGAAATCGGGACTGTCGTAAATATTCTGCGCCATGTCTGTCTGCTATTTGGCTTCCGCGCTGCGTTGTGCCAGACGATGCTTGGAGATCCAAGCAGAGTTGTCGCGGCGGACGTACGTTACCCTGAGTATTAGGATTAGGTGATGGCCTTACATTGGGTGGTGCGGGTATTCCACGCGGCCCTGCGTCTCTTTCGCGAGAAGGTCAATAGAAAGGCGAGCCCACTGAATTCGCCCGTTGTTGGAGACTGGGCGCGCCTTCGTCGTCATCAGTCCGATGAGCGTTTGGGCAAGGTACTCTGGATAGATAAAAACCGGACCGGCGTGGAGTGGATTGTCGGAGGTGACGGCCGCGCTCTGCCGGGCGCCCCCTGCATCGTTCATCTATACGAGCTGGAGAAAGTGTCCTGATTTCAGACTTGTGAATGATTCATACCTCGATGTTAAGCCAACCAGGGGATATGGCGGTTATGCAAGCAGCAGCCGAAAAGGTATCGCTGCCCTCTGGTGAACGAACCAAAGCGCCCACATCGTGCGGCCGCTCTCTCTCTCTCAGCTCTGCGAGGGAGCGACGATGCTTGCGCCTCCAGGCAGTTCAGGAAAATTATTGGCATTACAGCCTCGTGTTGGGCTTGCCGCGTATGGTTTTTCATTTCAATTCCTTGCACCCAGAGTAGAGTGGCGCTCGTCGGCCAGAGACTAGGCCGCCTATTTCGAACCGGCGTATTTTCAGAACCAAGCGTGATACTTGGCGGATTCCACATTCTCTCGGAAACGGATCCGGCTTCTATCGTGAACTACCACCGCGGCACTTTTGTCGCGGGCTGCTTTGGATCTATTGGCGCCTACATCTACACGAACTGGCGCCTCCTTGACCGGATCAACAACAACGACATCTACCCGATCTCGTTTTACTACTATGCAGCACGCTTGCTCGCCGCCTGCTTCATCGCCGGCACGATCCGTCACATTCTGCCTGAGCACGGCGCAAATCTTTCTGTCATTCTTCTCTCGTTCGCCGTGGGCTTCGTGCCGGATATCTTCATCACCTCGATCATCCGGCGGGCATCTCAGGTGATCAAGATTATGAGCGACCAGCCTGTTCCAAAGGTTGAGGCGTTACCCCAGCAATTTTTCGCTCCTTATGATGCAAGGACTTGATAGGGACAAATTGATCGACTTGCCGACCTGTACGTGACCAACGCCGAGGTCCTGGCCTGCCAGAATCCTTTCATCCTATGGCTCCGGCTTCCGTACGAGCTCCTCCTAATCATCGACTGGATATCGCAAGCGCAGTCCGCGTTTTGTTCGGTTAGACGAGGTTCAGAACGCGCTCAAGCAGCCGGTTCTCTGAGATTCTGATTGTATGCACCGTTTCGTCGCATTGGAGGTCAAGGTGAAAAGATATTCAGGGCTACTACTGTGCTTATCTTTCGTCGTTTTCACTGCAAGTCCATCACGTGCGGATGACATTCTCGAGCTAAACCGCAGCTTTATCGAGAAGTACAAAAACCGCCTGACCATCTCCGCACAATATTTCGTCGACGCCGCCCACAAGAAGCCAAATCCAGGCAGCAAAGACCGCGACATGCACGTCGCTGGCCGCGCATCTGAGATTGGCCTAGCTACCGTTGCTGAAATTCAAAACGCCAAGAGTGTTCCCGCGGCGGTCGATGCGATACACGTGCGTCAGGAGACCAGTGCATGATCAAAAACGTCCTCGCGCTTCGCTAGTGTCACGCCACGAATTTCCGTTCTGGGTGCCTACCGATGGCATGGACGCTGCCAGTTCAAATAACGGCGGACTCGGTATGCCGCCGTTTCGTGGGCAGCTGTCAGGCGCTCAATTGCGCCCAATTGCAATTTGACGCTCGGTTGCGTCGATGCGCAAGGCGAAACTGCGCGCTGTGAGGTACTCCATCATACTGGATTACCCGACTCGACTACCGATTGATCGAAAGAACGTGAGTGCCAAGGCCGCTGCATCAAAAAGGCCCATCCGGCGATCCTCACTCATCCACGGCTTGCGGGGTGGTGGGACATGTTGCTCGAGTGCCTGTCGCACGGCGTCTGCTCCGCAGACGGTTGAGCGGTCCTGCGAGTGGTGCCGAACATCCTGTCGCTCAATGAGTGGCGGGTTGCCAAGCGCGAGGGCCGCAATTCCGTTGCAGGAGAACGCAAATGCGAGCACGCAAGCTCAGAGCAGCCGCACGTCGTGTCAACACGGCTGCACGCGGAGAAGCGGCCGCTGATATTGCTGCGCAAAAACCGACGAGCTGCGGTCAAGTCCGCTGCATTGCAGTGTAAGCGTCAGACAAACAGTTAGTAGTTGCGTCTCCGCACTACAGAGTTAATATTTTCGTCCATTTCAGCAAAGGGTGAGCGACATGAATAAGCTCGCTTTGTTTATTATCTCTTCTTTCTCTCTCCTATTGTTCAACACGTGGGCTTTTGCTGCGTGCAATATGGGCGAGGACGCAAAAAACATAACTGAGCTCAATTTCGGGAAGCTGAGATTTTTCGGGTTTTCTCCCGGCGACCTGCGCGTAACTGGCCAGCACGCGCTTCCCGATAAGGACAGTTGGCCGTTTGTTTTGCGACCGAAGAGCAATCGGATTGGCTTCTCTGCCAACGGCGTGAACCCAGCGTCGAGCGTTCCTCTCAGATTCGAGGCGACGATGCAGATGGTGCGGCCGATAACCGGATTTATCTTGGAACGTGTAACCCCGACCGGATGCGTTCGAGAGATACGAGTTCAGGATGCCGACCTGAACGGCAATACCCTTCGATTCAAGAGCGGGACGCTTAGCAATAGGTTCGGCGGAACGGTACAGCTCGCTGGAATCGAGTGGCAAATCCAAAAACAAGAGGACCTCAGCGACATACGCGGCAAAGCAACCGGCACGATCCGACTAACGGGTTCCGGGATAAGGCTTGCAGGAGTTCAAGTTCGTCTGCCAGGCCAGAGCAAACTCCCCGTCACGACCAACTTGACGGCTGCTCAGAACAGTAGCGTTTCTCTCGAACTTGCACTCGGATCCTTGACGGCGACCATTCGTAGCGCAACCTTGCTTACTGATTCCATCGCTTTCTCAGCAACCAGCTTTCCTGAAAAATGGGGCGACGTCTTTTTCGCCGGTGAGGGCGGTGTAGCTGTCCAAGTTGAAGACTTAAAGCGTGTTGCGTCATCCGGCGAGATCAGCCAAATCAGCCTCCGGATTACCGGAGTGCGGCAAGTGGAAGCGAAAGATGGCAACAAGGACGCGACGAGGCAAAAAATTATAACGTGCTACATCAACCAGACCAAACCGGACAGCATTCCCACCATCCAACAAATCTACGAATGCTCTGGAGTGTGGGTAACCCCGCGAGTTCTCTTGTCCTGTGCTCTTGAGGCGCATTGCTCCTGGCTGCCGAACACCCGCCAAGGGAGAGCAACGTTGGACGCTGTCTTGGAGCAAGAGCATCTAACGAGAGACTCGCCGCTGCCCTTACCTAAAGACGCAGCACACCTGCCGCCCTTGCCGAGCAAGGAGAAAATCGACCAATGCCGAGATAGGGCCGGATCTAAGGAAGCGTTCGAGAGCTGCGTCGCGGCCACTGTCGGAGAGCCGTTCGATAAGATCCGAGCTTGCTTTGAACGCTCAACGAATGCAACCGAGGGCGAACGACTGGCTTGCTTTGCCGAGTTCAGCAAGGACGATCGCTTCAAGCTCATGGTGGGCTGTATGGCTGGCGGAAAACCCTCTCCAGAAAAGCTCGCCACCTGTATCACCCCAAAGGAGGAAATGTCTAAGATTGAAGAGATGCGAAACTGCGTGGTCTCCGCCGGTACGCAGGAGATCGCAAGGTCATGTCTTACGAAGAATCTTGGTGGTCCTGAGCGGGAGATAGCTGAATGTGTTTCGTCTCGCAAAGCCACTGACGTAACGGGTTGCTTCGAGAAGCTCGCGCCCGGCATATCCAAAGCCAATAAGGTAGTTGGCTGCGTGACAACCGGAAGCTCTGCTGATCAGATAAAGCAGTGCGTCACGCCGCTTCTTGGAGGCGACGCCGGCAGAATAGCCGGCTGCGTTGCGAATGAGGACAAGAAAGCGGCGGCGGTTTGCCTGTTGGGTGACAAGCCTGAAGTCCGTCAGGCATTACAGGTGTACAACTGTGTCTCGGGCGGACGTGACACAAAGTCGATCATCGCCAATTGCAGCGATGGCATTATCAAGGATCAAAAGACGCGAGAGGCGATGGCCTGCGTCTCACAGTCGTCGGGAGACAGATCACAATTGGTCAGCTGCGCGGCCGGCGTGGCATTGCCACCCGACGCCGCTCACTTGGTAGGCTGCGCCACCTCAAGCCAGGGCCCGACAGATTTCGCGCTTTGTGCCGCCGGTCCCGCTATGAACGAGGAGTGGCGAATTGCATCAGAGTGCGCGGTTGAGACTGGAGGCAATCCGATCGGATTTGCCGGATGTACCGCAGGCCGCCTGACTGCCCGCGAACTGACAAAGTGCTTCACGGGGCAGTTTGGGAAGGACTGTTTTGGACCGGAGAACACCCTCGTCAAAGGCGTGAGAAATGCGTTCCACGATTTGACCGAGGGACCCGGGAAGAACAACGAAATCGTCAAGGCGCTCGACGCAATTTCAGAGCTGTCAGGTGGGCCGAACTCCGTCGTCAATAATCCGAAGCAAATTCTGGGTGGTCGAAACTCCGTGTTTAACAACCCAAGCCAAATCTGGGGCGGCCCTAATTCAGTATTCAACAATCCGAAACAAATCTGGGGAGGGCCCCACTCCGTCGTCAATGATCCAGGGCAGGTTCTAGATCCGTCCCGCTGGCGATTTTAGGTTCGAGCCACGCGACTGTCCTTGAATATTGAGGCAGAGACGAAAGCGGCTCTCTCCGGACACAGCCGCTCGGACACGGGCGCGGCCCGCGCCACCATTACCGTGAGCATATGAAAATAGATCCGTGGCATTTCCCTCGTTAGTTGAAGGAACTCGCCACGAACCAATTCGGTCTCTTCTGAGGAAGCAAGTCCTCAAAACCTCCATCGTCCCTCTTGGCTTAGCATAGCGCGCACGCTGTTCGATCTCGTTCCTTTCCGCACCCCCAACCCGTACTTCTGCACAAGCAGAGCACTTAAGTAGTCAGGCGCGATACATCGGACGAGCATTTCCACGCGATTGTGGCTCCAACCACGCTTCTTGTCGGAAGAGTTTGGTGAGTAGAGGCGAATTGTGGTCTCGGCCAATATCCAGTGCGCGCGCCTTCTGCCTCAGCGATCCTTCGGATCGCGGCTTGTCAAACCGGCGCAAGCCAGGAGTTATCTTTTCGAGATTCGTGACTTCCCAAAAGACCACCCAATGTCCCTGGTTATCCACTGGGTATAGCCAGTGGTTTGATGGCCCTGCCGAATGACATGCTTTAGCGCATGAAAGCTCGTGCGCTTGTGGCCTGGAATGTGCGTCGGATCCGCGTGAATCGCGGTATTTCGCAAGAGAAATTGGCTTATGAGGCAGGGATTGACCGCTCCTACATGGGCCGTCTTGAGCGTCAATCGAAGAACCCTGCGCCCGAGCATACTTCGGCGCCTACGTCCTTACACTCTGCAACCAATCAGCAAATTTATTAAGCCCGCTCTCAAAGGTGGTCTTTGGCGACCAATCAAGAAATTCTCTTGCCCTTTGAATGCTCAGCACGTTTGCGGGGACATCGAATTGCCTAGCTGGCAAATAACGTCGTTTCGCGATGCGGCCCGTTACGCTTTCGATCGCATCAATCAATTCGTTAAGACTGTGCCCACGCCCCGAACCGATATTAAAGATGCGCTCCTCGGTTGTTCGCTCAAGCGCAGCCAACAGACCATCCACCACATCGCGGATATAGATGTAGTCGCGCACAACTGAGCCGTCTCCCCAGATTTCTATAGGCTCACCGCGCAAAACCTTCCCAAGAAAAACCGCGACAGCCCCCTGACTTGCATGCACGCGCTGACCTTCACCAAAAGGGTTTGCTAAACGCAATACTGTATAATCCAGCCCGTGAAGCGCATGGAACAAATGCAAGTATTTTTCTATCGAAAGTTTAGTGATTCCATACGAGCACATAGGATCAGTGGCGTGCGTCTCGAGGATCGGAATCTGTTTCGGCACGCCGTATACGGTCCCACCTGAGGACACAAAGACGATCTTCTTAAGGCCGGACTGTATCGAGTGGGCAAGCAGCCGTACCGTGCCGAGTACGTTGCTTTCAACATCAAACACGGGATCAGCATTTGAAGATTTAGGCAAAGTCGTAGAAACCAAGTGAAAGCACGCATGACAGCCTTCCAACGCGCTGGCCACATCGGCTTCACTAACGAGGTCCCCCTCGCAGAGTTCAAAGTTCTTATTCTCCAGATGAGATTCGCTGAGCGGCTGAATATGCGGGCGATCGAAACAGCGGACGAGGTATCCGCGATTGAGCAATGCATCTATCAGATGAGAGCCGATGAAGCCGCGCCCGCCCAGAACGAGGCACCGCTTCGGCTGGTCGGAGTATGATTCTTTCAGTTGGCCCAATTCAGTCCCCCAATGCCCTTCATTGCCATATCACAACGACCGCGCGTAGGTCCCGCCAGGATGGCCCGATAGACCTCCTCGTATTTCTCAACCATCGCAGCCGGGTCGAACTTGGCCACAGCGGTGGCAACGCGGCTCTTCAGCTCCTGATATCGTTGGACGTCATTCGCCAGCGACACGATAATCTGTCCGACCGCAACGACATCAATCTCCCAATCCCTCAGATCGAAGGTTTCACCGGCCAGTCCCTCTCCGGCATCTAACATGTATCGAATTTCGCCAACGTTGCTCGCAAGCACCGGCCGTCCAGAACGAAGACAATCTATCAGTACTAGCGGAGCACTTTCGCCTTTGAACCGTGACGGTACAAAACCCATATCCGATGCGGCGAAATAATCCCTGATGTTCGTCCGAAAGCCGAGAAATTGCACATACTCTGATAGACGTTCTGACCGCAGGCGGTCGAACTCAGGCCCTTCACCAATCAACAACAAGTGGATTCTCCGGCCGGATCGCTCGTTGGCCCACGCGACGGCGCGAATAGCTTCTTCCCACCCCTTTTCCGGAATAGCTCGGGCAACCATGCAAAGAACAAAATCGTCCAATGGAATCTTCAGCTCATCACGCGACACCGGACTGATGGTTTTCTCCAGCAGCGCATTATCAATTCGCCGGAAACTCTTTTCATTGCGAAACTCGGCAGGAAACAGATCGAGATTCTTATCAGCAGTATAGACGAATCCATCAATGCGTCGTCGCAATACCGGTAACAGGCCCGCCAACTGCGCGGGAGTCATCATCTCGTACATGCCATGCATGGTCACGAGCTGCTTGATTCTGAAATCTCCGAGCAAAGAGGTCGCCAGCGACACATCGACCCAAGCATGATGCGAATGGACCAATTCGATCCCCATGTCGGCGAAAGCCTCAGCAGCCAGCTCAAGCCGTTCCAGTTCAAGCAACGGAATAGTGGGCGATAACATCGTCCTCACCCCGGATTCAGTGACCTGCTCTCCGCAGTTGAACAGCGTTACCGCATATCCCTTTTTCTCAAGAAGGTTGGCCAACATGATTGGGAATGTTTCGCCCCCTCCCGCAGCAAGCGCGTAGACGGCCATGGCGATGTTTGGGTGCCTCTCGTTTGCGGGGGGGCAAATCCGGTCGAGGCTGTAGAGCGTTTTGAACTCGCTGGCCCGATCAGTACCTCGTCGGCTGCACCAGTGGTGATAAAGAGCCTGTTCCTGCCTCTGCAGGTCCGCACGCTCAACGTGATACAAACGCGTAATGTGCCGCGCCACTACTTCAAACTCGCGGTAGTAGATGTCCTCTTTTTGTGCATCAGCGGATGTATTTAAGTGGTGCTGGCGATAGTAATTGATTGCGAACGGACTATACGCGACTAGGCCGCCCCGTATGATCGAAAGATAGAACATCCAGTCGCCGCACAGGCGCAGGCTCAACCACAGAGGATCGTCAAAGAGCGCGAGACGACCGGGATGCCGAAAGATCGCTCCGCTAACGTTTGGCACAATATTCTTAACCACCCAGCCGGACTTGACCATTGCATGCGCGGATCGAACAAATGGATCACTCCACATTTTCAAGTCCAGATCCCGCAGATACTCCGCCAAGTTCCATACCTGCACAGGTGGCGAGCCTCGCACGAACTCCGTGCGTGAAAATGCGAGTTTCACAGCCTCATTTTGGAAGCAACGCACCAACTCTTGTAGAAAGTTCTCGGAGCAGTAGTCATCGCTTTCGGCGATCCACACTAGTTCGCCGGTGGCCAGCTCAATTCCTTTCTTCCATTGCCTAAAGACACTGCCAGAGTTCGCCTTGTTGAAGTAGCAGATCGTCTTCTCGAGATAGCGACTTGCGTACTCCTCCAGAATGCCTACGCTCCCGTCGCTCGAGCAGTCGTCCAGCAGGATGACTTCCATATTCGGATATGTTTGGCCGTAGATTGAATCGAGCCGTTGTCGCAGATGCTCCGCGTGGTTGAAATTTGGCACCACAATCGAAATGCGGGGTTGAAACGAGGAGGCAAGAGGCTTGACCTCTCCGTACACGTCGGAGGGACAAAAGGTGCCTCCGCTCCGTGCCAAGGGCTTACCAGCCAAGATGTGGGCGCGACGGACGACGCCACTGACGCCTTCACGCATGAATACGCCGGCAACACGACGCACGGCGAGACGCCACGAGCCCTGATAGAACTCGATTGCGGGCCGGACGGCGCGCGCAAGAGAGATCAGCCGCAAGGCTTTTAGAGTACCCCCCTTAATCATTCCAAAGACCTGCCCCTCTGTCCAACGCCGACCAGACGCCAGATCGACCAAGATCAAGCGCTTAAGGTAATCAAATCACGGGTCGTCTTTTCGCTCAGCCTCGGGTTGTAACGACCGTCCTCGAAGAGCTTTGAGTACTGAGAGGCCACTGCGTCTATTCGATAACGACCGGCCGCTGCTTCGACCAGCCTTGATGCATTAAGGTACCTCTGTTGGTCGGAAGCAAATGCCGCTATTTCCTGCGCCGCCCTGGCGACGGGGATCTCCCAGTTATCAAGTTCGATGAGCGAACCCGCGACGTCATTTCCAACCGTCAACATGTTTCTAATGTCACCGACATCCGAGGCAATGTAAGGCTTTCCGGCAAAAAGGCAGTCAACAATCGTCAACGGAAAACTCTCCGATTTGAACTTCGTAAGCATAATGCCCATATCGGCCGCAGCATAGTGGCCGACCGAGTTCTCGCTGAAACCTGCCAAGTGGACAAACTCGGGAGCGCCGACCCGGCAATACTCGTCGTAAACCGACCCGTTCCCGACCAGGATAAGGCGAATATCGCGGCCGGACAGCGTTCGTGCAGCTTTCACGGCCTCGATTGTTTCCGCCCACCCTTTATCCGGAATGGCGCGACTCACGCAGCAAAGCACAAATGAATCTTGAGGAATGTTCATTCGCACGCGAGGAATCGGAATGACCTCGGGCGGCTGCATCCCATTTGGGATCTTTACAAACCGTCCCGAAGATCCTTCGTAGAGCCCGAATTTGTAGAAGGGTTCGAGATTCTTCTCTGCAGTATAGACCCAAGTCGTGACCTTCTGGTCTGCGTCCCGGAGTTGCTCCTCGGTGACTCCAAAGGCGTCCCCATGCTCTATCATACCGTGGAGAGATGCGACATGTGTTCGCAATCCGTCAAACACATCCGGAAGCTGGACCGGATACTTCTGCATGTGCCATTGATGCGTGTTCAAGGCCTCTATGCCAAAGTCGCGGATCAGCTCTTTTAGATCCTCGAGGCCCGACGTTTCGATTACGGGCACGTCATGTCTGAGCATCCTTCGAACACCATCGTGGCGCGGGATTAGCCCTGCACTGAAAAAGAGCACAGAATGACCCTGACGCTTGAATTCATTAGCCAGCCGGATGGGCAGTATCTCTGCTCCTCCTGGATAGAAGCCGAGGGTTGAAACCATGATGTTTGGTACCCGCTTGTCCTGCGCATGGAGCGCCGCCTCATGGTCGTACCATCTCGCAAACTCTTCCCCACTTCTTCCAACCATCTTCCAATAAAACGACTCGTACCCACTCCGACTACGATCGAGGACGCTCGTTGGCACAGCATATAGCGCTGCGACCGTACGCGCAGCAAATCCCACTTCGCGATAGAAGGCCTCAGTTTTGTAAGTGACTTCCGCTGCGCTTCCCTGATATCGCCGGAAGAAATTGATGGCGTCAGGTCTATAGGCGATCTTTCCTCCCCGGAGGATGTGAAGGTAAAACACCCAATCCCCGGCAACGCGCATTGAAAGCCAGGACTCGTCCTCCAAGAGAGGCATATCGATCGGACGTTTGAAAAGGGCGCCGCTCGCATTGGGAATCGTATTTTTTACGCCCAATGCACTACTTACTTCATTGTGTGCTGTTTCGACGTAAGGCCCCTTCCATTTTTTTGCGCATTCCAGATCGCTCAAGTACAGCTCAAACTCGTTCGGGAGAGGAATCTCGTCTTTATCGACGAAGATTGATTTCCCGTATGCAAGCAAGACAGACTCGTCGTCAAAGCAGCTGACTAGTATTTCGAGGAAGCTGTCATCGCAGAAGTCGTCGCTTTCTGCTATCCAGATCAACTCCCCTGTTGCATGCTTGATTCCCTTGGCCCATTGGCGGAAAGCACTGCCTGAATTCTTATCGTTGTAGAGGGTGCGGGTTATTGCAGGGTGCTCAGCCGCATAGGCATCCAACACAGACCGGCTTTGATCGGACGAGCTGTCGTCTAGCAAGATGACCTCAATATTTTTGTAGCTCTGCCCGTAGATGCTATCCAAGCGACGGCGAAGAAATGGCTCGTGATTGTAGTTCGGGACAATCACGGACACCTTCGGCATCTGCCGCCGCGTTTCCACGCCCAGCAGCGAGCGGGTAGTCTCATTCAGGTGGCTGAAACCCATTTTGCTGTCTGGTTCAAGATGTAGCCCCTCATTCCAGTCATTCCATGCGTTTACGAACACAAATTGACGATCATTGCGATGAATCAACTTTGCATTGTCGATAGCAGCATCGAGCCAGCGTCGAAAATCCTTGATATTGAAGCGTGTGTGGACCAAGGGCCGCGCAGAAGTCTGGGCCGTACTGTCGTGGGCCAATGTAACGACATGATACAGTGGGCGCTCTGAACTGCGCACTGCCCCAATGCGCCCGACGCCGTTCGACGCAACGACGCTATAAGGGATCGTATCGACTCCGCCTTTGTCGATCGGATCAAATGGACATGCCTCGCCCGCTAGTCGAGCTGACGGCTGATCGAGCATGGCATCGCAAAACTCTCTCCATTCCGATTGGCCCGACCTTTCACACCGACCGACCACGAAGGGCTCTACGTTCCGCCCGGCGAGCAGTGTTCGCAACCGAGCCAAGAACGCGGAAGCGCCCGACCAGTTCTCAGTTACCCTGAGAAGAAGGAGCGGACGATTTTGGATTCGGATTTGACGACGATCAGCGAAAATCCGTGCGAGCGTCTCGGCCGCGGTCTCAAGCAGACATTCAGATGAAATTGCGATCTGGGTGCAAAACTGAATCTCGATTTCGTGGTGCGCGAGGAATGGCCCGATCGGCTGGGCCTCAATCGCAGCATCTGGCGCAACGTTCAAATCAAAGCAGAAGCCGTGAATGCCATGGCTTGTTGCCATTTGCGCCTGTAGCCGTAAGATCCGGCCGTCGAGAGGATCATAGTGGCCGAGTTCGTCGATCGGCCGTATTGGTTGCAAATGCCCCTTGAACCGCGGCCGTCCTCCGCGCAGGCTGGCCCAACTAGGCGCGGCATAGAACGCCAGCAGCTTAACGTCCGTCTCGACAGCGCCAAACCGTATATCATTCTCATAGCGAGGTGACATATCGGGCAGGGCGTCGCGCTGTTCTGTCGTGCCCGCCACCACGTAATGCCAGAATGGATTGAGACCTGCTTCGCGGATGTCGCTGTAGGTCGCCAAGTAAAAGTTGGTATCGAATTCGTCTGAGGGGTTGCGCCCTTCGCGCCAACCGTGTTCGCAGTAATGCCTGATTGGATCGAGAGACGCAGACTGCAAGTCCCGATACATCGAGCGGTAGAAGGCCTGGTCAAAAAGGCCCGATGCCCTGATCGCTTGCACCTCGGCATCGAGCCTATCTGAGTCCAAGACAACTTCGCGAGCCGGCGGCGACGTGGCGTTGTGTGTGCGGTCCGGGGGTGGCACGCCTTCCACGGCAAATAAAGAGCCTGCATCTGTCGAGTTCTTGGACAGGAATTCGGTGGATCCAAGCGAACGGCCTTCCTTCCGACCGTGCGTCAAATAGTGGATCAGGGGATTAATTCCGGCGGCGGCAACATCCGGGTTCGCAGCAAGGTAACCCGCGGTACTGAAGGCAGCAGATGGGTTTCGATGCTCCTTCCAGCCGTGGACCAGATAGTGTGTTGCAGGGTCTTTCTTGGCGGCCCTAACGTCCGGATAAGTTGCAAGATAGTAGTCCGGATCAAAAAGTGAGCTGGCACGGATCAGGCGGGTCCCGGATCTCAGAATCAGTTCGCGACGCACCCTGAGAAATTCTCTGCCGGCTAACAATGCACGCGATCTGAACGTTGTAAACCTGCGAAGGGGCGCCGTCGCCCGCCAGGAGCGCGAATTCACCATGCTGATCAGTTCGCGTCGTAGCCTGTCGAGCTCTCGGTCCTTACGAGCGATCGCTTGGGCAAGGGCGTCCGCTTCTCCTTTAATTCGGTGGCCACTCTCGGTGAGCGCTTGGCTGAGGTTAGCGATGTGCGTCTCGCGCTCCGAAACAAGCCGGCTAAGACTGCCGATCTGTTCGTCCCGCTCCGCAAGTGTACGACTTAGATTGACTATGTGTTCGTCCCGCTGTGAGCAATCCCGGTCGAGATTAGCGACTTGCGCATCGCGCTGCGAAACGATTTGCTTGAGGCCGAAGACCTCCTCATCTCGGTGCCCCAGGGCCCGAGTTAGGTGCGCTATGTTCTCGTCACGCTCCGAAGCAGTCCGATCGAGATTAGCGATCTGCGCATCGCGCTGCGAAACGATCTGCTTTAATGTAACGACCTCCTCATCTCGCTGTCCGAGGGCCCGAGCCACATGCGCTATGTTTTCGTCACGCTCCGAAACGATCCGATCAAGATTTGCGATCTGCTCATCGCGCTGCGAAACGAACTGCTTGAGAGTGACGACCTCTTCGTCCCGCTGCGCAAGGATCCGCGTAAAGCCGGAAATCTGCTCATCCCGATTTGCGGTGGCATTATTGAGCTCTGCAATCAGCGCATCGTGTTCCGACATGATGCGGCTGAGATCAGAAATCTGAGTCTCGCGTTCGGTAACGGCCTGCCTTAGCATCTTGATCTGGCCGGCCCGCTCGCCCAGTATTTGGTGCCGTGCGCGAATGAGCTTGATGGCCTTGATCGCGACCTCTAACTGTTCCGCTGTGAAAGCTTCCGAGGACGACGGAAGCTGTCTCTCATAGCCGAACGCGTCGAAATCTTCAGCGTACAAGACACGGATCAGTTCTGCGCTTCGTTCGGATATGAACTCAGGCAAGTAGGGAATGAGGCTCTCATTCGTTCGTCGCTGCGCAAAAGGATCCGGCGCATGCGCGCCAAGCCATTCGCGCAATGCTTTGCTTAGCTCGCTGGCATGCTCTATCTTTGTTAGCTTCGTGTAATTGATCAGATCCGGTCGAAGTAGAGCTACCTGCGGTGACCAATGATGATCCCAGAACGATGGAGCTTCATTGTTCGCCAGATGTTCGAGATAGGCTTCGAAGGCGGCGACGATATCTTGCCTCTGCTCTATGGGGTGGTGGAAAAACTCCGATTTGATGTAAGGCCCAATTTGCAGAGGCTCTCGCAGCACGAGCTTTGATTGCCACGCAGAAAAAATTCTCTTGTAGGGATTACGAACGACTGCGAAACGGAAATAAGAATCGGAGGTCAGCGCCTCGGACAAACGCTCCGGGTCCAGTCCCGTGACATGCGGTGCAACCTTGAAAGTCTCGTGGACGACCAGATCTGGGTCGCTTTCCGCGCTGTCGACAACCGCTCGCAAAGCTTGCGAATATCCCTCAAGAGCGGCGAACCACCACTTGATCGATGTGCAGGCGACCTTCGGCGTGCTCACGTACAGGAGCTTGTGCTGCTGCGAGCGATAACTGTTCCATCGCAGATGATCGGCAAGCTTTTGATTGCCGCAAAGACGCGTGTCCGTTTCTTTCATCACAAATCTCAATCCTGCTGCGTTCGCGGCACTATAGATCATCACTTAGAAACGCATTGCATTTCCCCGCCCAGATCCCAACCGTTTTCGATTTATCTAGATGATGATCTCTGGGATCTGGATTTCTGAAAAACTCGTGCACCACGCCCGATGAACGGCTCAATACTGATTCGGTGATGTCGAAATAGCTCAACTTCATCTCGCGAGCCAGTTTGCGAACCGCCCGATTGTACCGAAGGGTCAGCTGCGTCCGCTCCACTATACCAACAACTATCTCGCTGCGCTTGTTGGCCACCTCGCTCATGTTGATGTGGTCATCTATGGTAGGCAGGCTCGCTCCTGTGAGACAGATGCGCTTGAATCCCACTTTGATTATGTCACTCAAGAACTGGCGATAAGCACAAATGGATTCTCGAAACTGATTGCAAACATCTTCACCGTATTTTTGTGCGCGCCACCACATGACAAACCCGCAATCGACCTCACCCAAATGAACAAGGAGGTGCGAATCGGCGGTGTGCAAGCTTAGAAACGATCTGAATAGATTAAGTGCGTCAGTTGACGAGTTCGGGTTTCTCAATCCGATAACAGTCGCGCCGGGCACGCTCAAAAAGTGAGCATGCTCGACGTTCAAGATCCTCAGATCCGCCGCAAGTTTAAGAGCTTCCAAATGAGAATCGCCAATAGCGAGCAACTGGCGGGCTACCATTGTTGTCTTCATCCTAGTTGAAGGTGAGGAGTGCCGCTCGCCAAGCTTACATATCCGAACGAATTTTGCTTCTCGGCCTGGGAAACGCGGAACATAAGTGCATCCATGATGCGATGCGCACAATTCGGCTCCTCGATGGACCAGACGCCGCCGCCGGCAAAGTAGGCTCCCGATAGAAGACTCATCCGAAACGGAAATCGAATTCTGAAATCGGCTCCTGCCCGGATATTCTCAACATATGCTCCTTCTTCGGGATACCGTTGTCCCGTAATAACAGCTCCGGAAATGCTTCGAATATGCACGCCAAAGTAAATGCCGGCGAAATCTTTCAAGAACCGCCCCGCAATCTCGATGAAATAGATTTCTTTTGGCTGCAGAATATTTACGGCACGATAGCCTTCATCCAGCATCGATAAAGATAGAATTTCGGCGCCTTGTACGGGGTAGACAATTGTTGTTTCGGGCACGAGGCCAGGGTCGAATGATGCCAGGGCGGCCTGCGTTGGTTCCTCACCATCATCGGTTTGATCCCGAGCATGCGCGATTTTGGCTCCTCGATCCATCGCACAGTATTCTTGGATGAGCTTACTATGTTGCTCCGGGGGCGCGTAGATGAGTCTCTGGTAGGAGTTCACTACGTCCCGCGGGTTTCCATGCAAGATGCGAACGCCGCTTTCGAGAAGTAAGGCTCTGTCACACAGTTCGATGATGGTCGGAGCTGAATGAGACACCAACAAGATCGAGGTGCCCCTGGCTTTCAGTTCCTCAAGGCGGGCAAAGCACTTGCGCTGGAATTTCTCGTCCCCGACCGCCAAAGCTTCGTCCACGACGAGAATGTCAGGGTCGATCATGGCTTGAACTGCGAACGCCAAGCGCACGACCATTCCGCTGGAATAGTTTTTTATAGGCTGCTCAAGAAAATCGCCAATGTCAGCGAAGGCAGCGATTTCATCGAAGCGAGCTTCGATCTCATCCTGAGTGAGACCTAGTATCGCAGCGTTGAGGTATACATTTTCGCGGCCGGTGAACTCGGGATTGAATCCTGAACCAAGCTCTAGGAGCGCCGCAACTCTGCCATCAGATTGGACCTTGCCGAAACTGGGATTAAGCGTGCCGCAAATCATCTGTAGCAGCGTCGACTTCCCGCTGCCGTTGCGGCCTATGATACCAACGGTCTCACCTTTCTTAATCTCCAGCGAAACATCCTTCAGTGCCCAGAACTCACGGAAGTGATGTCGAGGCTTCTGGCCGAGGAATGACTGTAGGCGCGGTAGCAAGAACTGCTTCAACCGATCCCGAGGACTGTCGTAGATCTGATAGCACTTACTCAGATGCTCGATCCGGATGGATACATCAGAGGACATCGGCAAATCCTTTTCGCGTCTTCTGGAACCAGATAAAGCCGAGCCAGGCAAACAGAGAGGCCGCCACCAGATAGATGGCCAACAACTCGAAGTCCGGTTGCTTCCCCCAGTAAAGCACGTCACGCGAATACTCGATCGCCGGCGTCAGAGGATTCAGGTAGAGTAAATGGCGATAGCTTTCCGGCACGGAACTCGATGGGTAGAACACCGGCGACAGAAACATCATAGCCGTCGTGATCAAACCAATGAACTGCGAAACGTCGCGCAAAAAGACGCCGAGCGAAGCGAGTATCCAAGTCACGCCGAGCGTGAAGATCAACAACGGCAGCAGTATCAGCGGGAAGTAGAGCACGCTTGCCGGAGGCGTCCCATAGAACAGCGCATAGGCCAGAAGCCAAATGCCGAGACTGACCAAGTAATGAAATAGCGAGGATCCAACGGTGACGAACGGCAATATCTCTAACGGAAAGACGATTCGCTTCACGTAGTTTGGATTGGATACAATCAAGCTTGGTGCCCGGTTGATGGGCTCCGCGAAGAGGTTAAACGTTATCAATCCAGCGAAAAGCACGAGTGCAAATTGCTCATGAGAGTCTGCCTCTACGCTCCAACGAGCTTTGAGGATCGTGCCGAATACAAACGTATAGACCGCCAGCATCAGCAGCGGATTGAAAAAGGACCAGAATATACCGAGGAATGACCCTCGATACCGTCCGAAGACCTCACGTTTGACAGAGGCTTTGACGAGGGAATAGTTACGCCAGAAGCTGCAAACGATTTCGGATGGATGGGTACGAAAATGCTGCATCAGACGAACACCTCCGCCTCGTTTAAGGGAGGAGCTGCAACGTCCTTGGCGGAAAGCCGAGGCTCACCTGATAGCGGCCATTTGATTCCAAGCGCAGGATCATTCCACAGCAGGCTACGCTCGTATTCCGGCGCGTAGTAATCGGTCGTCTTATAAAGGAACTGAGCTGTTTCGCTGATCACGAGAAAGCCGTGGGCAAAACCTTTTGGTACCCACAACTGCTTCTTATTCTCCGCGCTGAGATACACGCCTACCCACTTGCCGAAAGTGGGTGAAGGTCTCCGTATATCGACGACGACATCGAATACTTCGCCCTCTATCACCCGCACCAATTTCTCTTGAGATTGTTTGATTTGATAATGCAAGCCTCGGATGACGTTCTTGGACGACTTGGAGTGATTGTCTTGAACGAAACTTGGTCGCAGACCCGTCACTTGCTCGAAGGTTCTTGCATTGAAGCTCTCGAGGAAGAAACCACGATCATCGCCAAAGACTTTTGGCTCAATGAGCAGCACCTCTGGAATATCAGTCCTCGTAGCGAACATAGGAAAGAGTTCTCCGCAGCAGATTGAGCATGCATTACAGCGAGTTCACTTGCGCGCGATCTCGGCGGCATTTGCGCCTTTATTGCTTAACGATCGGTCCAGTCAAGCAGCAGCGAGGAAACCGTATAACCTGCTGCAATTGCGATCAAAACTGAAGTTCGTCCAGCAGCTCTTTCAGGTACTGGCCGTAGTTGGTTTTACCGAGCGCAGCAGCGAGCGACTGAAGCTGATCCGGCCCGATCCATTTCTGGAGGAAGGCTATTTCTTCGGGGCAGGCAATCTTCATTTCTTGGCGACCTTCAAGGGTCGCGACAAAATGGCTGGCTTCTAGCAAGGACTCATGGGTTCCCGTGTCGAACCACGCGAAGCCTCGGCCCAGTATCTCGACATTCAGCCGTCCGGCCTCGAGATAAGCCTTGTTCACGTCCGTTATCTCGAGCTCGCCCCGCGGCGACGGCGTGATTTCACGGGCGTATGTGATAGCCTCGTTATCGTAAAAGTAGAGGCCCGTCACGGCGAAGTTGGATTTCGGTTCGTCTGGCTTTTCTTCAAGAGAAAGCGCCCGCCGCTGCTTATCGAATTCCACAACGCCATAGCGTTTCGGGTCCCGGACACGATAAGCGAACACGGTCGCGCCCACGGCACGAGCGTGTGCAGCCGCGAGCAGAGTAGGAAGACCATGCCCGTAGAAGATGTTATCGCCGAGGACGAGGGCGATATTATCACGGCCGATGAAGGCAGCGCCAATTGTCAACGCTTGAGCTAACCCTTCTGGCCTCTCTTGCACGGCATACTCGAGGCGCATTCCCCATTTCGAGCCATCGCCAAGAAGTTGCTCGAAGCGAGGAACGTCCTGCGCTGTTGAGATGATCAAAACCTCTCTTATCCCGGTAAGCATCAGGACCGAAAGCGGATAGTAAATCATCGGCTTATCGAAAACAGGCAGTAACTGCTTGCTGACGGCCAATGTCGCCGGATGCAGTCGAGTCCCTGATCCGCCCGCAAGAACGATGCCTTTTCTCTTTCGCTGTTCCGTCATGTTGTCGAGCCTCTCCAGTTGGCGACGAAAGTCTTCAGGTTCGCTTGCCACGGAGGAAGATCGAGCTCGAACGTCCGGCGAAGTTTTCCTGTATCAAGGGATGAATTCCTGGGCCGCTCTGCAGCAGCGGGATATTCGTTTGAAGCGATCGGAATTATTCTGCCTTCTTTAAGGCGCAGCTCCTGTTGCTGGCGTTCCGCTTCCCGAATGAGTTCCAACGCGAACCCGTGCCATGAAATGCGTCCCGTTGGAGCGACGTTAAACACTCCACATTGATTAGTCGTGTCTTCCTGGCCGCGAACAAGAGATCGATCAATAACGCAGGCAGTGATCTCGGCTATCATTTCAGCGGAAGTAGGTGCCCCGAATTGATCGTTGACGATCCGAATTTCGTCACGCTCGGATGCCAACCGCAATATAGTTTTCGCGAAATTCTTACCCCTTAGGCCATACACCCACGCTACCCGTAGAATCGTGTGCTTGCCAGCCGCCAGGATCGCGCGATCTCCTGCCAACTTTGAACGGCCGTAAACGTTAAGTGGGCGCGGTAAATCGTCCTCGAGATACGGCATATCCTGTGCACCATCGAAGACATAGTCCGTGGAATAATGAATCAACCATGCGCCCAGCGTTGTCGCTTCCTCGGCGATCACGCCAGGAGCAATCGCATTGATCTTGAAACAAGCCTCCTCGTCTTGCTCAGCCTTATCAACCGCAGTGTAAGCGGCCGCGTTGACAATGATGCTCGGCTGCGTGGTGCGGATCACGCTGCGCAGTTGGGCGACATTTGCGAGATCGCACGTCGTGCGGTTGTGCGCAAACAATTGCCCTCGGAGCGCAAGGCTGGTCCCCAAAGCCGCGCCAACCTGGCCGTCCTTTCCGAAGAGTAGGATACGGGGAGCAGTCATCGGGCTGAATAATTGGTTTGAATCCAGTCGCGGTAGGAACCTGATAGAATTCGCGCTGTCCACGCCGGATTAGCAACATACCACTTGACGGTATTACGGAGCCCGGACTCGAAACTTTGACTCGGTCGCCATCCTAGCTCACGTCGGATTTTTGACGCATCGATTGCGTAGCGCCGGTCATGTCCCGGGCGATCTTTTACGAATGCGATCTGGTCACGGTAGCTTTGTTTGCCGGCTCGTGGGCACTCCTCCTCAAGAATATCGCAAATCGCATGAATAACTTCGATGTTCGTCTTCTCGCTTTCGCCCCCGATATTGTAGGTGCTCCCAGGTTTTCCGGCACGCAAAACCGCTCGGATCGCAGCACAATGATCTTCGACGTAGAGCCAGTCGCGTATTTGAAGCCCATCTCCGTAGACCGGCAGTGGCTTCCCATCCAGGGCGTTCTGAATCATTAGCGGGATCAGCTTCTCTGGAAACTGAAAAGGTCCATAATTGTTCGAACAGTTCGTGGTGATTATCGGCAGTCCGTATGTGTGGTGCCACGCGCGCATTAAGTGATCGGATGAAGCCTTCGAAGCAGCGTAGGGGCTGTTTGGTTGAAACGCGCTAGTTTCACGGAAAGGAGCCTCGTCCGGCAGTAATGACCCATAGACTTCGTCCGTCGAAACATGCACGAATCGAAACGTCTCTCGCTCGGAGATGTCCATGCGCTGCCAGTAATCCCTGACGCACTCGAGCAGCCGGAATGTGCCGACAACATTTGTCGCGATGAAATCGTCCGGTCCATGGATGGAGCGATCGACGTGAGACTCTGCTGCGAAATTGACGATCGCACGCGGCCGGACTCGATCAAGCAATCCTTTGATTAGGCTCACGTCGCCGATGTCGCCCTGGACAAACTCGGTGCGGGCGCGATCCAGTCCATAAAGATTATCTAAGTTGCCCGCGTAAGTTAGCTTATCAAGATTGACAGCCGATGCTTCTTCCGCATCAAGCCAAGTCCTGATGAAGTTCGCGCCAATAAACCCGGCCCCGCCGGTGACAAATATCGGCCGCTTCTGCTTGCTGTCCGCTGAAATAAATTGGGTAACTTGCACCATCTCACTGTTTCCTTAAACAAACAGAGTCTCGTCCGACTAATCTCTGCGCTGACAAATGCGAGCACACTGTCAGACTTTCCCGAACACGGCAGCAAACAGCAATCCGATTTCCCCGAGCAAGGTCTGACGATAGACCCCGCTTTTCCATAGATGCCAGCAGCGCTGCAGAAATCCATCAGCTTCCCGCATCTGTACAAAGCTCTTGAGGACCTTCCTGTTCTCGTCGGTGATTTCGGGCAATAGCCGTTCCAGTTCTTTCAGATGAATGGAGTTCCATTCTTGCCATTGTCCTTTGAAGAGCATCCTCACGCGACGCGCACGAGCCCGAAAGCTCAAGTTGGATCCCACGAGGTTGTCTGCATGCTGGCGATACCTCACCGATGGCTTTGTATCGTAGAAGACCGTACCTCCCACTGCTGAAATGACGATGTAGGTCATCCAGTCATGGATAATCACGTTCCCGTCCACCACTCTCCTAAGCAGTTCGCGAGCAGTCCGGTTGAAGACCATCGTGTTCCCGCCGGCGATGCTTTGCACGAGAGCGTTTCGAAAGCTGGGCGGCTTTTTGAATTTCATGGAAAATCCGCTGTGGCAACCCTCGCGATCAATCAATTCGGTTCGCGAACCATACAGCGTGGGATGATGACCGGGGGCCGTCCGCACAACGTCCAACGCTCGTTCCAGCTTATCCGCGCACCAAACATCATCTTGATCGCTGAACGCAAAATAGTCCGCTTCGATGCTGGGATCCCGCAGCAACGAAAGGAAGTTGCTATTGGGGCCGGCGCAAGGTCCAGAGCGCAAGGTCACTAAGTTCGGAACGCGCCTGACAAAGTCTTGAATGATCTCGATCGTTCTGTCCTTGGACCCATCGTCCGAAACATGGAGGGACCAATCCGTATGCGTCTGCTGTACGTAAGACTCGAGCTGCTCAGGTAAAAAACGAGCACCGTCTTTCACCGCAAGGAGAATGGCGACGTGCGCAGGACTAGAACTCGTTGCACGTGTCGAGAGCGGCGATGCCGATCCGTCCGTCGGTATTGCGTGAGTGTGTCCGACGAAACGACTAGAACTTCGAAAATCGTACTCTGAATGAAAGTCACATTTGAAATATTGTGGCACAGCATACCCACCCCAAACACCCAAGGGGCAACCCTCCGCGAACTCCGGTCCACCGTCGCTGAAAAAGAATTGGCCCCAAAAAGAGCTGCTCGTAATACGAGCGTCCGCCCAAATAACCTATTACACGCAGATGGCGAGAACTGCAACTTTAGCCTCGATTCGAGAAGGCCAAAAAGATTATCTTTTGCAGTGCCTTATTGGCCTGGCAGCGACGAGCCGCAAAATTCGTACCAGGAGGGCGCGCGTGTCGTTTCTGCCACAGGTTGGGCCGTCTTGTACAAAGATCCTCACGCCATGACCCGTCAAGCGGGCCCGTCCGGTGGCGAGAGACGACCAATGAAGCGCCTGTTATTCCGAGCTCAGGCGTACTTCATAGGTGCCAGAGAGATAGAGCTGCTTTCGATCTCCGCCTGGGTAGGCGTTATTATAGGTGAAGATCACTGCTTGCCGAGCACCGGCGTAGATTACGCCTTGAAGTAAGTTGCCGATGCTAACGTCTCGCCCGATTGCGACGGCATTCGATCGGCTGGGATAAGGAAGCGTTACCATTAAAGCACCTGTGGCAGTCCCATTTGTCACGATATCAATTGTGAGCTGAAAATGAGCTGTCGTTCCGATCAGCTTATAGCTGCCAGCCGCGCTTCCCCTTCCAATGCTGCCTCCGAGACTGCCAACACTAGGTGTGAACGCCACCCAAGGTGAACGCGCTTCGCCAAAGAAGAAATCGAGCGTTACAATCGTCGCAGTGAAGGTAGCGCAAACAATGAGTATTCCAGCGACAATTGATTTACCTGTTGCCATATTCTGTTCCTAGACTCTAAGAACATCTTGAGCACGTGCAGAATCCGTGTTGGTACGTGCACAAAGCCTATTTGCGCGTCAAGCTTATCTAATTCGAGGCTAATCTAGAGTGCCGGCGCCCTGTGGAGCTTGATCAAGGGCGACAGCGTGGTGCTTTCACGATAGCGAAGCCAAAGACGAGAAGTCTGGTCGCGCGGGAAACAGCTCTGTACAGCAGAAATCAGCTAATCCTCATCCGATCATATCGGCTCAATGATTCCACGTGTGACCAGGCAGTTTAGTACCATGTCGGCCAACTGCTCCGGCTGCTGGTCCTGTGTCTTCAAATGGACTTCCGGCGCGCTCGGCGCTTCGTATGGCGCATCGATGCCGGTGAAATTCTTAATCTTGCCTGACCTCGCTTTCGCGTAGAGCCCCTTCGGATCGCGCCGCACGCATTCGTCGATCGGTGTATCCACAAAGACTTCGATGAATTCGCCGTCGCCCACGAGTTCACGCACCATGTTCCGCTCCGCCTTGTAGGGGGAGATGAACGAGCAGATCACGAGCAAGCCGCTGTCGAGCATCAGTTTCGCGACCTCGCCCGCGCGGCGGATGTTTTCGACGCGATCGGCTTCAGTGAAGCCGAGATCTCGATTGAGGCCGTGCCGGAGATTGTCGCCGTCCAACAGCATGGTGTGATGCGACATTGCAAATAGCCTTTGGTCGACGAGGTTGGCGATGGTCGACTTGCCCGCGCCGGAAAGTCCGGTGAACCAGACCACGCACGGTCTTTGATGCTTGAGAGCGGCGCGCTCGGTCCGACCGATTGAAACAGGCTGCCAAGCGATGTTAGCGGCGCGCCGCAAGGGGAAAACGATCATGCCAGCTCCGACGGTCCGGTTGCTGTAGCGGTCGATCACGATAAAGGAGCCGGTACGCCGGTTAGCCTCATAGGCATCGAAGCTTGCCGGCAGTGCGACTGCAATGTTGCAAAAGCCGATTTCGTTGAGGCTCAAAGTTCTGGCTGCCAGGTGTGCGCCGGTGTTGACATCGATCTTGTATTTGATTGCAGTGATGCTGCCTGACGCAATCGATTGCGTGCCGATCCGGAGGGCATAGGACCGGCCCGGGACCATGGCCTCTTGATCCATCCAGATCAAGTGAGCGGCAAACTGGTCAGCGATCTCGGGCCGTTCTGTCGGCTTGGCGAGGAGGTCTCCGCGGCTGACGTCGATCTCGTCCGCCAGCGTAATGGTTACCGCATCGCCGGCTTCGGCCCGCGCAAGTTCGCCATCATATGTCACGATCTGCTTGACGCGCGAATGGCGGCCCGATGCCGCAACGATGATTTCATCGCCAACCGCAATGCTGCCGGAGGCGACCGTTCCGGCGTAGCCGCGGAAATCTGGATTCGGGCGATTGACCCATTGCACCGGGAAGCGGAAAGGCAGTCCGGCCGTCTCGGACTGTACGTCGATGCTCTCAAGATAATCCAAGAGGCAAGGGCCGCAGTACCAATCTGTGTTGCTGGCCTGGTTAGTGATGTTGTCGCCGTATCGGGCTGAGATCGGGATAGCCACCATCGACGCGAAGCTGAGGGCCGAAGCGAACGCCACATAGTCGCTCACGATGCGATCGAAAGCCTCCTTGCGGTAATCGACCAGATCGATCTTGTTCACGGCCACGAGCACGTGCCGGATGCCCAAGAGCGAGCAAATAAAGGAGTGACGCTTGGTCTGCACCAGGACGCCCTTGCGCGCATCGATCAGGATCACCGCGAGCTGGGCGTTGGACGCGCCGGTCGCCATGTTGCGCGTATATTGCTCGTGGCCGGGGGTATCGGCCACCACGAACGATCGGCGCGGTGTAGTGAAGAAGCGATAGGCTACGTCGATCGTGATGCCCTGTTCGCGCTCGGCTTCGAGCCCGTCAACCAGCAGGGCAAAGTCAATATCATCTCCGGTTGTGCCGTGCTTGATGCTGTCACGCGCGAGCGCCTGCAGCTGATCCTCATAGATCATCTTGCTGTCGTGCAGGAGCCGGCCGATCAGCGTCGACTTTCCATCGTCGACCGAGCCGCAGGTGATAAAGCGGAGCTGATCCTTGCTTTCGGAGGAGGCAAGCTCTCGCAATGCATCAGTATCCATTTAGAAGTAACCTTCCCGCTTCTTTTTCTCCATCGACGCCCCTTCATCAGCATCGATAAGCCGCCCCTGGCGCTCGGAGATTTTTGCAACTTTCATCTCAGCGACGATGTCTTCGATGGTGGCGGCGTCGGACTCGATAGCGCCGCTCAGCGGATAGCAACCAAGCGTACGAAAACGGACCATCTTAAGCTCGGCAGTCTCGTTCGGAGCCAAGGGGAGCCGCTCGTCATCGACCATGATCAGCGTACCGTTGCGATGGACCACCGGCCGTTCTTTCGCGAAGTAAAGCGGAACGACCGGAATCTTCTCCAGCATGATGTATTCCCACACATCGAGCTCGGTCCAATTCGACATGGGAAACACGCGCATCGTCTCGCCTTGCCGGATGCGGGTGTTGAATAGATTCCACAGCTCCGGCCTCTGGTTGCGTGGGTCCCAGACATGTCCGGGCGAACGGAAGGAGAAGATACGCTCCTTAGCCCGGCTCTTTTCCTCATCGCGCCGAGCTCCCCCGAACGCCGCGTCATAACCGTAGAGGTCGAGGGCCTCCTTGAGCGCATCGGTCTTCATCACCTGGGTGTGCAGCGCCGATCCGGAAACAATCGGATTGATGCCGCGCTCTATCCCCTCCTGGCTTATATGCACGATCAGTTCGATGCCGAGGCGCTTGGCCGTCTCGTCGCGAAAGCTGATCATCTCGCGAAACTTCCAGGTCGTGTCGACATGCATTAGCGGGAACGGGATCTTTGCCGGATAAAAGGCCTTCAGCGCAAGGTGCAACATGATGCTCGAATCCTTGCCGATCGAATAAAGCATCACAGGTTTCCTAAATTCGGCAACGACATCGCGCATGATCTCGATGGACTCGGCCTCCAGCCGTCGGAGATGCCGCGGCAGCGTATGAGTCCCTGGCTTACTGAGGTCTTTTGCGTTCACTTGAAGCATCCTCGGGGCGTTCCCCACGCGACAAAGTTGCCGTTTCGATAATCTAGCTTGCCATACCGCAAGGGGTAGCACTGGAGGTCCGTAACTATGCCGCCGGCGGCCAGAAGCACCGCGTGGCCGGCAGCCGTATCCCATTCCATGGTTGGCGCCAGCCGCGGGTAGACGTCGGCCTCTCCTTCCGCGATGACACAAAATTTAAGCGAAGAGCCCGATGGCCGAAGATCGGTGATCCCGTGGCGTCCAACCCATGCCTTGGTCGCGCCATCGAGATGAGAGCGACTCACGACCGCTCGCCGCCTGTCAGGCAGAGCCCCGCGCACTTCTATGGGCCGCATCTTGCTGAAGGAGAGAGTGCCCTCGCTCGCGCGGGTACCGAGTTTGTAGGCATTGCTGCCACCCAGATAAAGCTCGTGCAGGGCCGGCGCATAAACTGCGCCCGCAACCGGACTACCACGATGGATCAGAGCAATGTTGATTGTGAACTCGTCCTTCCCTTCTATGAATTCTTTGGTTCCGTCGAGCGGGTCAACGAGAATAAACCTCTCAGCCCCGTTGGGGGGAGCACCTGAGCAAGTCTCTTCGCTAATAACGGGCAGATCCGGCAAGTTCCTTTCGAGGAAGCCCCGGATGAGTTCGTCGGCCCGAAGGTCTGCGGCAGTCACAGGCGAGCCGTCCTCCTTGTAGTCTGGGAGGCATGCATCGGCCCGGGCGCCCATGACGACTTCGCCCGCGCGAACGGCAATTAGCCCGAATAGCCGCGCGAGCCTATCAAACTCGTCCAGATTAAGCTCCTCGCTCAAGTGCACCTTCCCCCCAAAATAGCATGCCAGCACAAGGCTTAAATTCTGAAAAAATTCAAGGCTTGGTAGCTTGGTAGACAGCACGGCCACCTATTCTGGGTATGCCGGCAACCGCTCGCTACCGCCTCATCAATCAGCCGATTGACCTTGCCGCCCCTTCAGGTAGGGTCCCGCCCCGGAGACCGCGCCGTGCAAATTTCAACCGCTTCTTGAGCGGCACCCGGTCTGCAAACTGATGACTTATCCAATAATTGCGCGTCTGAGCTTGTTTCTGTGGTGACGATACTAAAGAACAAAATTTACAACGCTGCCCGTTGGTTTGGAACCGAAATCTCACTTTCCTGCACAACGTGGAGCGGTCCGAACTCTGCTCGCGCGCACGAGGCAAGAGTGCGAAACGTCGACGTCGTTCTGATGTTGCTTGCAGTAGCGTTGCCCTGGTCGACCAGTGTTACCGGTGCGTTAGGTATCGCGGCCTTCTTTTTCATTTTGCCGACGATTCGACTTGAGCCGCTCTCGGCCAATCTCAAGCAACTTCCCAGCATGCTTCCGCTCGCACTCGTACTGCTCGCAGCGATCGGCACTGTATGGGCCGGTGGTGTATCTTGGCCGGAGCGTTTGTTGGCCGCCGGCAAAATGGCAAAATTTTTGTTGCTGCCGCTGTTGTTTTTCCACTGCCGGTTCTCGCAACGAGCGAAATGGATTTTCACAGGATTCGTCGCGTCCAATTTCGTTCTGCTGGTCTACTCGTTTGCAGTATCTGCGGTCCCGGCGCTCGCGATCACTGCTAGACTTGATCAACCGGGCATTCCGGTGAAGAATTACATCGACCAAAGCCAGGGATTCTCACTCATTGCAATCGCTCTCGCGGCTCTTGCGTTCGAGGCGGTAGCGCGGCTGAAATACTATTCAGCCGCGGTGCTTGGGGCGGCTTCTTGTGCATTCCTTGCCAACCTCGCATTCATTAACGTCGCTCGGACGGCCTTCTTCTATCTGCCATTGATGTTTGTGCTGCTGATGGCGCGTTATCTGAATCGAACCAAGATGTTGGTTGGATTGGTCGGAATAAGTCTCGTCTGCGGGGTATTGTGGAGCGCCTCGCCCAATCTACAACGAAAAGTTCATGCCATTTCCAGCGAAACAAGTGCTTTCCAGCCAGACGCCCCGATTGGAGACAGGCCGCCCTCGGCCGCTATGAGGCTTGAGTTTTGGCGCAAGTCATTGAACTTCTTTGATGCCGCACCGATCTTCGGACATGGCACGGGCTCGATTCGATATCTCTTCGAACGCGACGCGGTCGGGCGAACCGGGTTATCTGCGCTCGTGGTGGCGAATCCTCACAATCAGACGCTCGCAGCAGCTGTGCAATGGGGCGTTCTGGGTGTCATCATTGTTTGGATGATGTGGATTACTCACTTGTATATGTTCCGGGGCAGTGAGCTGGTTGCGTGGATAGGAATGCTGGCAATGTTGCAGAACATTGTAAGCTCGATGTTCAACTCCCATCTCTCAGATTTTTACGAAGGATGGCTCTATGTTCTAGCTGTCGGAATTGCTGGAGGCGAGATTTTGCGTATTCGGCAGGATGCCGGTGCGCTCGTGCCCGCTGAGCCTCCCCTGGAAAATTTACGCACCACATAGCTGAGCACGATCGAAATCACCTGAAGATCACGGTCAGAGTCAAACCAGGTGTTTGCGCAGCATATCCTGATTTCGGTTGCGGAGAACATCGTAGTCGATCTCCTTGATTACTGGGAGGAGGTCTTACGAAAATCGATGCAAAGCGCGCGGGTCGAAACGTGACAGGTGAGATCAGAAAAAGGCTGTATCCTTGCTCACTCAGGACATGTTCACGTCTTCCAGAAGTTGAGCGAGACCGGTGATCACTGTAAAATCACGTGATCGTTTGATCGGTGATCGCCTGGCTAATTGGAAAGAAAAGTGAACGGTAGAGAGCAAAGCGAACAGGTCGCGAGCGCGGTTATCGGGGGTACCGGAGTCGTAGGCAGTTACATCGTTGGGCAACTCGTACGCCGGGGCGAACGCGTCCTCGCTTTGTCGCGATCGCAAATGCGAACAGCTGGTGTGGAGTGGATCCGCGCAGATCTGCTGAAGCCGGACACGCTGGTACTTCCCGCATCCAGCACGCTTTACTGCACGGCCGACGCCACCCTGCTCGCCGACGCGCTTCCTTACCTTCTCAATTTCGGCGCGAAACGACTTGTCGCCTTCAGTTCTAGCAGCGTGCTAACAAAGCAGGACACGGAGGTCGACGACGAGAGGGAGATGATCCGCCGGCTGGCAGAGGCCGAGCGAAGAATCGTTGCAGTTTGTGAGCAGCGTCACGTAGGCTGGACGATCCTGCGACCCACGCTGATCTACGCCGAAGGCCGCGACAGCAACATTACGCCCTTGTCGCGGCTGATCCGCCGTTTTGGTTTCATGCCACTGGTTGGCGGCGGGCCGGGATTGAGACAGCCCGTGCACGCCGAGGACCTTGCAATCGGAGCCATTGCTGCAGCCGCAAGCCAGCGCGCTGTGAACAAGTTCTATTCGCTCCCGGGCGCTGAAATCCTTTCCTATCGGGAGATGATCGGCCGGCTATTCGATGCATTGCGCCTGCGACGCCGCCTAATCTCTGTGCCGCCATGGCTGTGGCGTGCCGGATTCGGTGTAGCGAAGCCACTCTTTCCCGGTTCAAATGTTGCGATGGGTATTCGCATGATGAGGGACATGACCTTCGATGCCGCGCCCGCCATCCGGGATTTCGGCTGGAATCCGAGGGCCTTTCGTCCGAATTTTGATTAGGTAATTGTCCTCACAGCAGAACTTCGATTTCGACCCGGAAGCCGCGGCGCCGTCAAAACAACCAGTCTGATCAAGCGAGCGACGGTTCATTCTCATCGGGCTCGATGTCAGGACGACTTGTGCTCCGACGCAGCACCGGCGTTTTGAGAATCAACTTGGCTTTGCATCACGCATAAGTTGATAGGCGGCTTTCAAATCTGATCTGTCTCGGAGGCGCATGCCTGGTCTAAAGACTGACGGCATGTTGAGTGAGATAAAGTAGGCTTTATGACCCTGTACGAGCAGTTGCCAGTCGATGTCCGCGACACGGTGGACGCTCTCGTCGAGGAGCTCGGGCCTCAGCCTTGGCCGACTCGGTTCCTCGCATTGATTGGACTTCTCGTGGAGAAGCTGGAGGCTCGGAGCGACCCGGAGCCGTGGCACCTTATCCAAGAATGGATCGGCGTAATGACGGCAACGTTGGAGCACTTGCGACCCGAAAGTTCCGTCGTCGAATGCCTGGGCCTGATGAGCATGAGTTTTAACGAGCAATGGCGCGCGCAGGCGCTCGGCCAAATTGAACGGGATCCCACGGTGCTGGATCGTCTGGTCGCAATCTATCCCGATTGGGATGACATCGTGGATAGCGTGTTGGAGGCCAATCAAAGACGGCCGATCAAATCGGCACGCGGGCGCTGATCGGGCTTGCTTTTTTCGAATGGCGAAGCCGAGGGCCGGCTATTTCGCCTACGTGAGTGACCTCTGGCCCGGTGGCGGTCAGGGCTATTGTCTTGCTCGTGTGGGACATCGCCTTCACGATGCCTTCGCTTAGAATGCTATCTCCGAAACATCCTTAGAGAACCCGAGAACCTTTTCCTGCCCGACGACCATGCTTGTGACGTCTTCAGTTTGAATCTCTTCCGGCTGGGCGAGGGCGGTCGTTCCGAGGTACGCGAGAAGAGCACCTACCACAAACTATTTCATCGAAATCCCCTTGGTCGCGATGCGGAAGTAACTGACCGGGTCAAAATATTCCTTCCAAGTGCGCTGGACCGGCCTTTCATGTTTCCAAATTTGGCGGTTAGATTGCCGCGTTGGTATTGCGGCTTTTTCACATGGAGGTATTTCATGACTTTCTCAGACGCCACACGCCGGAGTTTGATCGGCGGTCTGGCGGCCGGACTAACCGCCGTCTCGGTATCTTCATCAAGCATCAGCGTCGCACGTGCTCAATCGGCACAAAAGACTTTTGTTCTTATTGGAGGCGCGTTCTTCGGAGCATGGTGTTGGCACCGCGTCACTGAAAGGCTCGAAAAGCAGGGTCACAAAGTCTATGCCTTTACTCTGACGGGATTGGCAGAACGCTCGCATCTCCTAAGCAAAGACATAAATCTCGACACGCACATCACGGATATTGCAAATCTTATCGAATGGGAGGATCTAACGAACGTTTGCCTCGTTGCCCATTCGTATGCCGGGTGTCCCGCTTCGGGCGCGCTTGAACGCATCGGAAGCCGCGTGTCATGGGTTGACGCCATAAAGCCGGCCGACGGTCAGTCATTTCGAGACTTGGTCCCCTTCCAGGTAGAGGAGGGTGCGATCAGCCGTCCGGCTCCCAAAGCCCTCCCTCCGAATGCCTATAGCGATCCCAAAGACGTTGCTTGGGTTCTGTCGAAAGTAACTCCACAACCGATTGGCACATTCGTCCAACCAGTGAAGCTCTCCGGCGCACGCGAAAAGGTCGCGAAGAAGACCTACACCCGCTTACCCAAATTCCAATTAGCCGCCTTGGACAAAGCGGCAGCGGAGTGCAAGTCCGATAATTCTTGGACTGTTCTCCAAAACACGACGTCTGGCCACGCAGTTATGATCGGCGAGCCGGATTGGCTGGCCGACGTGCTGGTGAAAGCAGCGTGAGATCGATCTGATCAAGAGCGACTTCTAGTTACATGGCTGAACTCCCAGCCGAGCGAGCCCGGCTCGCTCGGCTGGGGCACCTTAATCGCTGCCAGGGCGTCAAGCATCCTCGGCGTCGGTCAATGGCGTAGTCGCGAGCGTTGCCTATGCCAATGCCTTCGATCGGGGCGGGACTTCTGGGTCGGGCTCGTGCCGAAGCAGAACTCCAGTGGGGACAAGGACAATCTTGTAGTATCAGTAAGCGAGGCGCAGCCTGTTCACGGCAGGTGCACTCGCCGGGATCCGCTATGTCAAAATCGATGGCGCGTGGCTCGCAAGAGATGGAGTTCGGTTGAACTCTTCTGGCGAGCTCAACCTCTCGATAGGCAGTTCTGGTGATCGCGATCGGTTGAGAAGCTTTTCCAGCTAATGGTGCTTGAGGCCTCGGCGGTACCATCGAGCAGTTGGAGTGATCGACAATACCGAACTGGTTGCTAGAGCCACCGCTGAGTGGTCAGCACGGCGGTCTCTCGGGACCCCCCTGAGCCGCCCAACCGAGTCGGCCTTACTTCGGCTCGCGAATCGTTCCGAGTCCATCCTTTACCGTTAGTTCGCCGTAGCAAGCAATGTGGTACTTGCGTCCGACAACGGGCATCTCGTCTGCTTGGGAGAATGACGGAACGTCAATAGTGAGCTCCTTTACCAGAATTTCCTCGTATCCATCATCTTTCTCCAAGATGACCCGCCATCTCCATTCCCCACCAGGGGTTTCGTCAGCCATAGTGTTGTAGCGAAGGCGGATCAAATTGCTCATTGATGTTCCGGTTAAATCACAATCTGCAGACAAGCATCGAGACTACGGCGCCCGATAGGAGTTTTGCGTCGCCAGCTTAACAGAAGTTGGACGCTTGACTCATAAAACTTGACCTTGCCTGCTCGCGTGCAGGCTTCTCTCGCTGAAGGATCAACTATGCTTAAGTGACTCTAAGTGTTCTGTCCAATACATACAAACGTTTGTGCCGGCCCCTTCGATACATCTGCATTGATGCTCGAAACGGGTGCTCTGTCCTGCAAGTTCGTAGCATAAGTATTGCATTTGCTCCGGCTCTTTTCCGAGCGTAACGATCGCGGGCAGTTCACGGCTCGCTCTTGCGGCGCTGATGCTACGAACCAAGACACCTAAAGTTGGCGGCGCCCCCGGCGCTGGGGGTGATGCGTAATCCTCAGAGTGCCGCCACGTTGTGTGGCGGAGAAGGACTCCAGGGCGGCTACCAGGATTGGTGGCCGTCCTGATCGACTACGTTCGTCTAAGCTGCTTGCAGATCTAGGAGAGACTCGAATGGCCAAACGCGCACGCATTCGTTGCACCGAGGATTCGAACCTCCGACCCTCGGAATCGAAATCCGCACAGTCGCTCAGCATATCAATGCCCATTCTGAACTTTCCCGGTCCGTTCACCCATTGATTGCACTGGCAAAATTCGCCAGTTCAGAACGAAGGCAGGCTACTCTCAAGACGGTTACGCTCTCCAAACGCGAACAATTTCGGTTGAGACTGCGCGCCAGCGATTGCGCTCAAGCGCGATATATGCTCGCAACGAGCAGGACCATAAACCCGAGCAGAAGCGAGTATAGCATCAGCTTACGCCGATCGATCCTGATGATGATTATCTCGTGTTCGAGCGAGGGCCCCAACGACTGCCTCTCTAGAACGGTCTCGCAATAGCTCTCAAGGAACGGAATTCTTGCGCGTTGAGCTATATCGTATTTTCCGTCGATCCTTCGCCTCGGGTCCATCTTCTTCACATCCTTGCTGCTTGCGCGCGGATCACCTTGCTCTCGACCTGGCAGCGCCGTAGGGCCATGATCCTATCACAAATCACAGCGCGAGCGTGCTGCAAAAACAAAGCCCGGCACTGGGCCGGGCTCTCTATCTAAGCGGCGATGTCTCTAACCTTCGCCCTTGCAGCTGATCTAGCTCCTTCTGCGCAGCCGCCCTGCGAACCTCGATCCACTTGGCGAGGTCCATCAGGTGAACGCTCTTGGCGGCCTTCGCGCTGGTCTCGATCCGGACAACAGGCAAAACGATCTGGCCCTTGGTAGCCTTCCGCGTGAACTCGTCCGGCGTCAGATGACTGAAGTAATCGCGGCACACCAATTCCAGAGGAATGATGGTCGCGCCGTGGTACTGCGCCATTAGCAGGAAGGCCGTGTTCAAGCCGCGATCTCCATAGGCTCCAGGAGGCAATCCAGGCTACCACCGTCACCGTCGAGCCAGGCCACCGTTCTTGTCATCATCCGCGCCCCTCGCTTAGTGAGCGGTTCGAGCAATTGCAGTCGGCTAGCGAGGCGCTCGACAGGCGCGATCGCCCACAGGATCATTTCATGCTCTTCCTCGGGCTGGATAGCTTCCGGAATGGCGTTGATCTCCGCTTGCGCAAAGAGCGCCGCTTCTTGAAGGCGACGAAGAACCCACTCGGCATCGATACCAGTTTGCTCGGAGCGCTGGATTTTCGCTGCATCGATAGCGGCCTTAACCTCGGGATGAGCCAGCAGACGAGGCTCCTGCTTATCGGCCGTCCCCTGGAGTAGCCAGCACGGATCGCCGCCTGGGTGGCGTTCAAATCCAGTAGAAATTCCTGGACAAATCGCTGTTGCTTCTCGGTCAGAGCCATGCAGCGACGCATCGCACGCGAATAGTTGTCGCATGAACAACTACTGATTTCCCTACATCGCCACGCGTTCATATCACCAATGAAGTGAGGCTTGCCATGCTTGAAGGAGGGCAGCGGCGCAAGCCGCGGCGGCTGCTCTGGCGTTCCACCAAGCCTGCAATGCGGAGGTTCGCCAAACATCGACGCCATCAACCACTAACTGCTTCTCCCCCGGCTCATCTCCAAAAATTTCTAGAAAATCGACAACCTTGCCCTCTTCCTTGGGCACCTTGATTTTCGCGCTCGCCGATCGAAACCACGCGGCACCCGCGATGATGGAGAAGCAAACTACGCCGACTGTTAGCAAGTGATCGAGGGTCATTTGCGAAAGACCGTTCCTTACGTGAGGCGGAGATTGAAGCGCTCAGCGTGTCATGTCTGGGCGATGAGTTTGGGAGGTTTCTGAGGTTTGTTTCAACTACCTTCCAGTAATTGTCATATATGCACGGGTATATAACCGTATCTACTGACAGTTTCCGCGTTAGGGTTGGGAGAAACCTCAGAAACCTCATAAACCACAGCTGGGTGGAATTCTAATTTTGGTTAGGGCTGACAATAAAAAACCCGGCCTTGGCCGGGTCTGTCTGTGCTGATGCGTCTTTGATCACCACTGTTGATCCGCTTGGCCCTGGACCTGCCAAACCGCGCCGTGGACACCGGAAGCAGCGCGGGCGCGACTCGGCGCTGGTGTTTTGGGATGGATCGCTGTCCCTGCCACGCCCCCACTGCCAATTGAAGTCAGCAGAAAAGTGACTCGGCGCTCGCGTAGTTGACCTCAAGAAGCGCTGTCCCTACCACACGCCACTAACTTAAACGGCGTTTTACGCGGACTAGCTTTCCGAAAGCTGACAAGACGGGCGGCTATAGATCGCCGTCACGCTGTGGGCTGGAGAAACTGCGCGCGGAGTTGCGCGCCAATGCGCGGGTGATTTGGGACCGGCCCAAACCACCGAAGTGTTGGACCGAACCCGACTTCCTATCTGTCCTCGTACATGCGAAGGATGCGAAATCGCGGACCGAAACCCACACCTTACGGATCATGGCACCGGACACGGCGGCAAGCAGGGAGATGCGCCAATTGGCAGAAACCGGGATCGAGGTAACATTTCCACGTGCTTAGAATCTCACGTAATATGTTTTGGGAACAAACCATGGATCGGTCAACCCACTGTTGCTAACCGCGGGTATTGAGCCGATGACCAGCATCGGCTGGAGGCAAAGCCCCAAGGGACGGCTATGCCTAATACTATTTGCGAACAACTCGATGAAGTGGAGCGTGATATCAAACTCTACGAGGAGTTCGACGAGCGCGAGAAGGCTCGCTTCAAACGCGAGTGCTTCCTTTGGACCGCGGAAGATCGCATCGAGTGGCAGAAGACGCAGTGTTTGGTTGCTGAATACCTTCGCGAGCTTCAGGACAAGCGCAACGCCTTGCTCTACGAGCTTGAAGATTGACTTATCGTTCGCCGCCTCAGCTTACCCGCGTCGATTGAATCGTTCCTGTGCAAGAATAGCACGCCCCGCTATAGGTGGCCTGCACGTCTCGCTTCGAATGAGCGCCAAGTGGTCACCGAGATGTGCGCCAAGAAGGGATTGGATCCGAGCCCTCGCGTATGAGCGTTCTCGGCGCATGCGCCTTGCGCGCAGCGACCAAATTGCGATTATGGGTCGACGCGAAGGACCTTTGCCTGGCGAGCCTTGGCGCCCTTCCTCGCGATTTCTTTCCGCTGCTCACTTGTTAGCGCGGCTGCTCTCGCCCGACCACCGGCCGCGCGAGCTGGCACTGCCCAAAGTCCGCCCTTTCGATCTCGCCTCTGCTTCGCGCCTGCATTCATGCGGGCCATCCATAAGCCAGATGCTCGGGAGCATCAAGGTTGAAGCAGCCTCCGCCGCAATAACTAGACTTGAACTCGCGGGCACCTTGAGGTTTGATGGCTGTTTCATTTAAGGACAATCTTCATTTGAAGCACTTCATTTTGGCCGCGGACGTATTGCTCCTGGCTGGTCCTCCGGTTGCACAGAAGCTCGTCGATCCGGACAAGGTAGCCCCGAATTTCGCGAGGCCGCAGAAAAGCGTCGGGCCGAACAAATCGCGCAGCGCGAGTGCTCCATGAAAGCCGAAGTGCGCAATGTGCTGCCGCGTGATCGCACGGCGTTTTTGCTTGAATGTCTTCGGGAAAGAACCGAGCCCAAGTAAATCAGGCAGAACGATGGGCGAAATGAGAGTTGGAGATTTCGGCAACAGCAGCGACGTCGAAGATGATGTCGACCATGTTGCAGAGCTCCTCCTGAGACGCGATCCTCTCACGTTTGCTGCGTCAACACGAAATTTCGCCGAGGCTTCTGGCGCGACAAAAGAGATGCGGACGATCGGCATTCCAACGTGCCAGCTTTTGCCACCCCCATTCTTTACTGAAGGCGCCGAAACAATCACGCTGTATCAAGCCCTCAGCCGAATTCTTCACTCCAGCTCGATCGAGATCCTGCGCTCAGCAAGGGACTACGTCTACCAAGCCGCTGCATCGAGCGAAGCCCTCATAGAGATGATTGGACGGCGTGCGCGCCAAAAGCCTGAGCGATCCGCCCCCTGATTCTCTTGAAGGGAGAGAAAGATCCAGCGACAATTCTGCGCGTAAGGTCAATTGTACTTCGATCGTGCGCCTATCTTAATGGGGTTTCCGATCGGTTGTCCGAGGAGCGGAGTATCTATTTGCAGCGCGAGTTCAGAGATCTGTAGGTGGTCCTACATCCTAACTAATGCTACGGCTTGCCTCTGAGTTGGTCTAAGCCGGCTGTGAATCTGCGCTGCGGGCTAAGATCAGGGTGTTCGCTGTGAAGAGAGCATCAAGCCAACCCGTCTGGGTTACAGCAATTGGGATGGATCGCAGCTGCCGCGGCCATTATGGCGGCTCTCACCGGATTAATCGGGACGGTGCCGGCGTTCGCAGCAGCTTGGAGGCAGAGTGCATGCCCAGCCGGTGCGGCCCGATGGCGCCGAGCTCGCGTTGACGCCTGTCGGTGGCTATATAAAAATCTGGAGAGATCAACCAATTAGTGGCGTTAGTCCCTAATTGCCGTTCGGCACTGCGAGTGTTTTCTGCCGCTCGCGCAAGGCCGTCAACTCCTGCATGACTTTGGCTCGCTCCTCAGGCGCCATCGGCGGCTGCCGCTGCGGGAGATCTTCCACAGGTAGATAGGTCCTCTTCGGCTTAGGCGCGTCACTCCGGCCCTTCGCCGGTGAACTACACGCTGGACTCACCGCGATTGTACCCACCAGCAGCGCCGCGACGATGGCGCTCGAGCTACGATTGAACCAAGACATGGGCGGTTCTTTCCCAGCCCTTTGGGGCGAGCTCGTGGCGTCCTGAGGGACCTGACAGCTCGCACCGTTTGAAACAAACCACCGCAGGCCCGTAGTTCTCCGGGATAGAACAATAGCGGCGGAATCTAAACTATCTAGACAGGGTTTGTTCGCGGTCCCGACCGTCGCTTAAAACGGGACCGGCAACATGCTTGCGCCGCACCAGGTAGCGCCCCCACTACGTCATCCGGCTGACACGTGGAATTTCGCCGCATTCTCTGCGGCCACAGCCAGGGCGCGAGACAAATCAAGCGCCTGCTCCGCCGTCACTTGGAAATGAATGCCGACAACGCTCGCGATGACGATGGTGATTTCATCCTCGATTTGCTCAACACAGATCGCCGCCGATTCATTGAGCTCGATCTCGGCGATCCGGCCGTTATACTGTTCATCCGCCATCACTGCACTCCGTACTTCCGGCGATAGTGTAGCGGAGATCCTACTTCAGGTCACCGCGCGGTGCTTGCGACGAAGATGACACGGCGAATCACCCGCTATAGTCGCGGCACAAGTCACTGGTAGAGGAAATGATAACCAGCATTAAGTCGTCGCGAGTGGTCTGGATCTAGGCGTGGCGACCTACAAGCGAGCGCTAGCCCTGAGAGGGAGTGGACAGCCCGGCAACATTTATCCCAATAGCGCAGACAACTTTAGCCCCGCGCAGATGATCATTCCCCATAGTGCGAAGCTTACCAACAGCGCGTCGGTCATAACAGCCCTCCCGCGTGTTCACCCCGCCTCGAAGGTGCCCCTGATTCGCCGAAGATGCGAGATTTTTTGGTTGTGCGTTGCGCAAGATCCCGTCGACGTTGAATGTCTTCAGGGAACAACAGAGCCCAAGTAAATCCGGCAGAACAATGGGCGAAGCCCTGAGGGTCATCATTGCGATCGGCGCCACGGCCACCGTGGCGGTGGGCGCCTATTTTGCAGTCCGGTATCTAGCGTCTTTCTAGGCGCAGCACGGGCTATGGATTTCGGTTTCCAATTATCGATGACCGTGGGCGCGTGGCTGCAGATGCCGCTATCGAAATGCGATTACACCGTCTGGCTTGATAATTCTTTTGGAAAGCCGCGCCGTGACCTCACGGCCTAGCCGATGCGTTGGTCGTTCGATCACAACATGGATAATCCACGCTAACGAAATCGCCGCAGCGAAGACGACCGCTTGCGCGATCCAGACATCCGCACCCGCATTGAGCAAGGCGCGCAGCCCCACGTACCCCGCAACACAATGGCAGACGTACAGCGGATAACTGATATTCGCAAAGAAGCTCACAACAGGACCGCCGCTGAACACCGTGCGGTGCCTCATTGACAGAGCGAACACGATCACCGCGAGTAGGTAATCGGAGTACAGCTCCGTTGAAGCAATATCGCGCGCACTTGCCCATAAAATGCCCAGCATCGCCAACAGGCCGATCACCAGAAACACCAGCTCCGCCGGCCGCAACCGCTTCATATAAGTGAATTGGAATGCCACGCCGGCAAACATGAAGATGATGTACTGCGCGCAATTCGCGAGAGAAAAAGGAATGGTATAGGCGTATCCGGCGGCCTCGCCGTTCGCCGCGGCGGAATGCCAGAACAAGAGCGCCGGAACAAAAAGGAGAACCGGAACCAGGAACACGACTTTCGAATAACTCCGCAGCAAAGGCCCGGCGACGGCACATATCAGGTAAAACTTGACCTCGACCTCCAAAGTCCAGATCACGCCATCAATCGGCCGGGACCAGGCAAGGTCCCGCAATCCGATAACAGAGTTGATCGCCACCTGCGAAGCGGTGTAAGGCCACGCCAATCCGAAGTACGTCACTCCCAGAAAGACGCTCAATAGCGTCGCGCTGGTCGCTGCGACATACGTCGGCCATAGGCGAAACAGGCGACCGACCAGGAAGGCAATCCCGGACGCCCTCTGAAACGAGAGCGGAATAACGAAGCCGCTGACCAAGAAGAACAGCGCAACCCCGAAATTGCCCCAATGGACATGGGGCACTACGTTCAGCCAAGGCGAGTAAATCGGACTCGGAAATTGATCAATCGGCAATATCGGCATATGCGACTGCCCGGCAACGACATCCCGGCCCCGCCAAAAAAAACCAAAATAATGACTCACAACGACCATTAGGGCAGCGATGCCCCGCAAGCTGTTTGCGAACTCAATTCTATTTGGATGATTCCGCGAAATCGCCACCCACCGCCCCCCTGACGACTACAGAATGTAGATCGCTCGGCCCTGCCGCACAAGTCGAGGGCTAGTCTTAATGTTTATCTCCGCACCGATGGCGGTCCACACCTCAAAACTTTAGTGGGGTCTGTCACCGTCTGTTGGCAGGAACGGCGCTCGCCGTTTCGGCGAGGCCAGAAGGTGGGAATCTGTGCGCAGCGTCACGAGCGACGATAGCATCCCGCTCAAGTTTGACACGTCCAGTGTTCAATAGTTTTCGGAGATGCCAAGCCGGTACAACGCCATTCATGCCCGTATTAACTTTTACGTAGCGCACGCTTTTTTGCTTTTCATCCTCAACTAGTCCGGTCGGAACGATAGGAAGCCCCTCTTCTTTCACTTCGGCCGGATCGGTTATAAAACCCAGTTGAGGAGCCACATAGTTCGTCCGCCTGCAAACAAGTTTCCGCTGGCTATGTCGTAGGGTACTCTATAGAGATAAACCGGAGATCCAGAGTATCCCGGTCGCGATAACATCTCTACTGCAAAGCTTCTCTGCTGAAATCCGGTGGGATGTTGGATGTCCAGCGGCATCATACTGAGATGCCCGAACCGTGCGGATGGCACCTTTGTTAGATGACCATCGTGCTTCATGAACCGATCGACCATAAAAACATCATCACCCACACCGAGTAGGCCGTTTGTCGCGTCACCCTTCGTCGCAAACCACGACTCATCAACGCACTTGCACTTGTGAACCGCAGGGTTGAGCTGAACTAGGCAAACAGCCAAGTCGTCCCCGTGCCTTGCGTGCTACTGAGCCGGGTCCAACTCGATAACATCAGTCCCGCCGAGGATGGTGTTCACCCTGATGACAGAGCAACCAAGCGCATGCACTACGTGCGAATTGCTAACTGCGTAAACGAAGATAGTGCCTTGAATAGTGGGATGAGGAACAGAAAAAAACCTGTCCCCCCCGGCTTGCCCTCCTGCCTTAGCCGTCTCGGCGGAGGGGTACAGATAAAATGATGCGTCAAATAATTCCTGTGGCACTCGTGGCATAGCGCTGTCGTCCAAAGCTGGAGAATTCCGGCCCGCAAGAAGCCATCGATCGCTCAATCGCCCAAACCGGATGAAAAGCAGCTTCATGACGTGCTGGCGCAGATCTCAGCAAAAGATGTATCACCCAGCATTCCCGCCAAGGCCACCTCCGTGGTTAGCCAAGACGGTACTACGGTAGATCGCGGGATTGCCGAAGCGCTAGGGAAATATCTCGCGCCTGCCGCAACCAGCGCAAACAGCTTGGGAAGGGCGGTGGTCTCGGTATTCCGACGTGGACACGGTTTTTAACCCTTCACTCCATTCGCAGAACTGATCGCAAAGTATTCTCAGAACAGCATCCGAGAAGACGGCCTGCTCGCGTTGGCAACGCATGGCGTCATCTACATGCGAGGCAGCGCGGGGACCATGCAGGAGGTTTTCCAGGACGAGGCACAGAACTACTATCATTCCTTCCCGATTGGACAGGGACAGTTCAGTCCGATGGTCTTTTTTTGGAAAATTTTGGACGGGCAGGTGCGAAATTCATGACCAACACATTGGCCGTTGCGAGCGAGTTCGATCAGGTGCTGTATCGAATAGGCCAACCTGCATCTGGACGATCAATTGCCGTCGTTGCCAGTCTGCCACACAGCGGCACGTTCGTTCCGCCCTCAATAGCGAATGAATTTACGCCGCTTCATCAAACATGGCTCAGGAACACTGACTGGCATCTTCCGCAGGTCTACGATTTTTTGCCCGAGTTGGGCGTGACAACGATAACGGCGACACACAGTCGATACGTCGTTGATCTCAATCGTGATCCAGAACGAATGCTATTTGGCTCCTTCAAGGAAGCTGTCATTTTCGATTCGATGTTCGATGGGACGCCGATCTATCAGCAGCTCCCAGATTCGAACGACCTTCCCCAAAGGCTCGCCAGCTACCATTCGCCCTATCACCAAGCACTATCGAATATCATCGGAGGGCTACTAAATTCGCACGAACGGGTTCTTCTCTTCGATCTGCACGCCTTTTTCGGACCTATTGAAGACGATATCTGCATTGGTGATCTACGAGGGATATCAAGTCGGCAACGGACGACATCCCTCGCCACCAACGCCTTCGAGCGCCAGGGTTTGCGGACGGTTTGCAACGATCCGTTTTCCGGAGGTTATCTGATCAAGAGACATTTCGGCCCGTTGACCGAAGCGTTGCAGATTGAGCTGCGTTACACGACGTACATGGATTGCAGCCGTATCGACGAACCAATCCGGCCGCAGATCGATCCGACGCGGCTCCAAAGTCTCAAGCCAAAGCTTCGCGATGCGTTCAATGAGATCATTGGCTTCTGGTGCGGTAGATAGGGACCAATACCTCGGGCTGCCAGAACCAATCCCTGAATAGGAAATTGTTGAGGCTCTTGCGTCCGAAATTGGCTTATCGGGACATTTGCTGCGCTTGCACAAAGGCCTTCGGGGTCGAGGCGAAGCGGACATCATCGATAATTAATGGGTACTCGCCGCCCTAGGCCGAATCTCTCGCCGCAATCGGGACTTTTGGAATATATCCCAGTTTCCGCTCGAGAGCGGCCACAGTCAGGCGGGCTGAATCCAGTCGCGCAGCAGCCTCGCTTAGGGCGGCCGACGCTTCGTCCGATCGCGAGACAACTGCTGAGCCAATTTCAAACAGGCTATCCTTGAGAGACAGCGCGTCTTCTTCGCGTATGGCGCGCCCCAGCTCAAGCAGCGTTCGGGTCAGCGCTCGATGCGCGGAAGCTTCCTCTCGTTCCAGGCTTTCGACCTCGGCGAGGGCCTCACGATAGTGCCGTATCGCTTCAATGGTTCTATGTTCAAGCCCACAATTATCGCTCGCGGAGCGCTCGCCGTCCTTGGAGCAACGCTCAGAGCGGCCCAAGCATCGAGGATCGACCAATCATCGTAGAATGGCAGGTTCGTGGCGATCGTTGCAGGGGCTTCAATCAAAGGCAGGGAATCACACCTATGGCCAGCGTCACTCGTGAACGCTGCGTGCCTGCCGAGGCGTGATCGCGGAAGCGCTAATCCCCAACCTCCGGGAGAGAGCCAATCACCATTGAGTTCGTTGGGCGAGCCTCTCGGCGGTATTCGCAAGTCGCCACGTTCTCCTTGATGTCAGCTCTGTTCGGATCGAGCGCACCAAACGGCCTCTTCGATGGATGGATCTGGCCGAAGGGCGGCTAAAGCCTCGACCGCCTATGGCGCAATGGCGCCGATCGACTTTCTTCCCCTGCCGGCTGCGCCGTCATTCCTCGCGAAGCAAGAAAGTCGCCCGGCTGCCCTCCTCCGCTAACGCTTCGGCCCCTTCGGGATGCGCCGTCGATCGCCTCCGGCCTGTCGATCACCATCGAGGCCGCAAGGTGCGGACTCGAAAGACAGAGATCAAGGAGAACTACCATGGCGACCATCGGCACCTTCAAGAAGTCCGGCAACAACGAGTTCACCGGCGAAATCGTTACCCTCTCGCTGCAGGCAAGGAACGTCCGCATCGTCCCCGAAACCAACCGCTCCGGCGAGAACGCACCGAGCCACCGGGTCTATGTTGGCCGAGTTGAGATCGGGGCCGGCTGGTCCAAGCGGTCCAACGAGGGCCGCGACTATCTGAGCCTCAAGCTCGACGATCCGAGCTTCACCGCTCCGATCTTCGCCAACCTCTTCGACGACGAGGACGGTGAGGGCTTCAGCCTGATCTGGTCTCGCCCCAGCCGCCGCAACGGCGACTGACCGGCCCACAGTGCCTCGCCCGGCTGGTCCGGGCGGGGCATCGCCACGTTGAGGAATCGCGAAGGCATTCGCCGGCCGTGACGGCAAGTGGGGACTGTGCAATAAATTCCGATCAGCGCTCGCGTGCCGCTTTGATCGGCCGCCTTTGATTGGCCTCCACCACACTATTGACGATGTCTTCCCAGTCGGGACAGACTGCGACCAGACGATCCAGCACCGTGGGATCTCGTTCTATCTGGCCGAGCGCCTGAGCGCGCCATTGGTCGTTGAAGCTTATGCTCATCAGCCCCAGGCATTCGACGACCGAACTTTCGGGTTGCAAGTGTTCCAACGTTGCCGTCACTATGCCGGTCCATTGTTGGATCAGATGCCACGGCTCCGGGTCGCTTCGAGCCTCCAACTTCTCTCCGAGCAGGCCAATCAGCGCGAAGAACCGAGTTGGCCAAGGGTGAGGCCTGAGTTCCGCGACCAGAGCGTCCACTGTCTCGCGAATGTCGACTGGCAAGTGCTCGTACAGGGTCATAAAGTCTACTCCGTCTCGCCCAGCATGCCCTTCCGTCCCTGGACCAGGCATGCGTCTCTGGAGACAGATCAGATTTACGTAAAGCCGCCTATCAACTTATGCGTGAGGCAATGCGGAGTTGATTCACGACGCGCCGGTGCTGCGATGGAGCACAAAATTGTCGCGTCATCGAGCCCGATGAGAATGAACCGTCGTTCGCTTGACGAGATCGGTCGCTTCGACGCCTAGCGCCTCCGCGATTCGGCCGAGCACGGTAACGCTAGCCGACACATCGGCGCGCTCAATTGCGCCGACGTAACGAACACTCAGTCCAGCGCCATCGGCCAATTCTTCCTGCGTCATTTTCTTCACATGACGTATCCGACGCAGATTGATCGCCATGACCTCCTTGAGATCCATGGCGACAAGGGAACTCACATCGGAACGATCGTTCCAGGAACGATCGTTCCGATTCGTGCGGCGCCGTGCTATTCATACCTTCAGTCTTGGCCCTGTTTGTCCTTTCCGGGGATCGCCGTGATGCGGTCTGCGCATCGCGGCGCTATCATGTGGCATTTCGCGGCCTTACGAAGTTCCGCGACAAATGAATGAGTCTAACGTTACGTCAATGTTATCTGGGACGATTGCCATGAACGAACCGCCATTCCAGGACCGGCCGCCAAAAACCGATCGCGTAAACGCCTACGACGAGAAACATCTTGCAATCTACGTCCGGTTGTTAATGGCCGAAGAAGAGGGCGCCGACTGGCGTGAGGTGGCTCACGTGATCTTCGGTCTTGATCCTGCGCGAGAACCGGACCGTGCCAAAATCGTCCATGACAGCCATCTCGCCCGCGCGCGCTGGATGGTGGAAGCCGGATATCAGCAGTTGTTGCAGCCGCGGATGCAGTGAGTTTGCGTCCCTCATGCAAATTGCGATCTCGCGTGATGCAACCTATGGGTCTAGTCTCTCGTGTCGTCTTTAAGGATCGTGGTGTGGGGCACAGAACAAGAAGACGAGAAAACAGACCATGCCGACCCAGTACTGGCGCTCGCCGGAGACCATCGAACGCCTGAATCGCCTTGAGCGTCCCGGATTTGCCTTGGAATTCCTTCGCCGCAACGCCGATTACCGCCGCGACTTCGCCCGCATTGAGCGCCAGATCGCGCGCGAGGGCGCTGATCCCGACACCATCCGAATGAGTTTCGCACGTCGATGGAGGTTGCGGTGTCGCCCATGATCCAGTCTCTCCCGTCGGGCCCGAGCCAGCCATCTGGCTTCCTGTGGCATCACCGGGGACCTTGATCCTGGAGACGGCGCCGCCGGGCTTCGATACGCTCCGTCCGATTGATCGCGTTGCGTTGGGGCAGTCGCTCGTCGAACTGTCCGATGCCGACGGTCGCGCTCTGGCCATTGCGGACGGGTCGGGTGAGCTGCATGCCCGGTTGCGTGACGAGCAGGCGCTGCGCCGCCCTGCCATGCTTGTGCCGCTCGACAGCATGGGCGAGCTGCGGGCCGAGGTGGCGCTACACCTCGCGCGCTGCCTTGCTGGCCAGCGTACCGGTCTTCTGCCGATGGCCTTGCGGCTGACGGCGTTCCAGAAACGGCGATTGATTCAGCTCCTTCACGCCTTCGACGTCCACGACCTCGGTGGTGGCCCGCGCGACGTGGCAGCGAAGGTGCTCGCCTCCGACCACGCCCAGCGCCGCGCGGTCGAGTGGAAGGATTCGCATGCCCGCCGTAAGGCGAACCGGCTCATTCATGATTCGATCGCGCTCGTCGAGCGCGACTATCTGAAACTCCTGCGCGGCCTCTGACCGGCACTTCGATCTCTCCAAGCCATTCGCCCTGATGAGCTAGCCCACGCCTCGCTGGTGACGCTTGGCTTCGCCCGGTTGGACCGTGGGGGGACACAATCGAACGCGAATTTTCGTCCACCCCCAACGCCAAAACTCTCCGCCACTCTGGCCCTGACAGGCCGCGACTTGGCTGCGGCGCTTCAAGGCAAGACGGAGATCGCCCATGCTCGACCGAACCGCGCAGCTCACGACGCGCTACGTGCGCACCCCTGAGGCCGCTCGCCTTCTTGGCCTCTCGCCGCGTACGCTCGAGAAGTATCGCTGCCACGGCAACGGTCCGACCTTCCGCAAACTCGGTGGCCGCGTTGTCTATGCGATCGGCGATCTCGAAGCCTGGGCCGATCAGGCCGCTTGCAGCTCGACGTCAGACCCGCGCTACGTCGAGGCGCGCGCCGCCGGCAACGCGCATCGCTGAGGCAACGCTCGTCCATGTCGTCGCGCCGCCTCATCACGCCGAACGAGCGAAGCAAGCTCGATCCGTTCGTCATCGCCACGGGCGATGCCAGCCCGCGCGATCAGCGCGATCTGATGGAGCGGCCGTTCTTCTCGCTCGCCAAAGCCAAACGCACGCGCCCGATCCTCTACCAGGCCGGTGACGTGCGTGTCGAAGTTTATGCCGTGCCCGAGCACGGTATGGCGACCATTTGGGATGCTGATGTGCTGATTTGGGCGGCGAGCCAGATCGTCGAGGCTGAGAACCTCGGCCTGAAGACCTCACGCTTCCTGCGCTTTATCCCTTACCAGCTCCTGATCGCCGTCGGCCGGCAGACCGGGGCGCGGGATTACAAGCTCCTGAAGGGGGCGTTAACGCGCCTGCAGGCGACCGTCATCCGCACCAGCATCCGGCAGGGCGAGCATTGGCGGCGCCACCAGTTCTCCTGGATCAACGAATGGGAAGAGTGCGCGCGGCGCGACGGCCGCGTGGAGGGCATGGAATTTGTCCTCCCCGACTGGTTCTACCGCGGCGTCATCGACCGCTCGCTCGTTCTCACGATTGACCCGGCCTACTTCAGCCTGACCGGCGGTATCGAGCGCTGGCTCTACCGCGTCGCGCGCAAGCATGCCGGCCGCCAGCCAACAGGATGGCTGTTTGAGATCGCACACCTCCACGAGAAATCGGGCAGCCTCGCCAAGCCCACCGACTTCGCCTTCGATCTCCGCCGGATCGCGGCCCGTCAACCGCTGCCAGGTTACCGCTTGAGCATCGAACGCAGGGAACGCCGCGAACTCCTGCGGATCCTACCCGGCAAGTCATTCACAGCATCTGTGGATGGCGCTGTGAATCATCTCGGGACTTCGGGCGTTCGCGCTATCGGGACTTCGGGCGTAACTGTATCGGGATTTCGGGAGTGCGGACCACACCTAACGCTTTGGTCAGACACGACGATCTCTCGTCCTAACTTAGAGTCTAACTTAGAAGCTAACTTCTGTAGTGGGGCTGAGCGTCTTGCGGATAACGCGAACGCGAGCGATGAGCCGCCAACCGAGCATCCAAGCCAACAATCTGGGCCGCTTCTCGATCGCAAGACGGGAGGCAAGCGATGATTGTCGCGGTGCTCAACCAGAAGGGCGGTGTCGGCAAGACGACGCTTGCCCTGCACCTCGCCGGTGAATGGGCGCTACGCGGAAAGCGCGTAACCCTGATTGACGCAGACCCCCAAGGCTCTGCATTGGATTGGTCGCAGCAGCGGGCGCGGGAGAACGTTGCGCGGCTATTCGGCGTCGTTGGCCTTGCGCGCGACACGCTCCACCGCGAAGCGCCGGAGATCGCACGCACCGCCGATCATGTCGTCATTGACGGGCCGCCGCGCGTCGCTGGATTGATGCGTTCGGCGCTGCTGGCGGCCGACCTCGTGCTGATCCCCGTGCAGCCGTCGCCGTTCGACGGCTGGGCGTCGGCCGAGATGCTCGATCTGCTGCGTGAGGCCCGCATCTACCGTCCGCAGCTCGCCGCTCGCTTCGTGCTCAACCGTTGTGGTGCGCGCACGATCATCGCGCGCGAGACGGCTGAGGTTCTTGCCGATCACGACCCGCCGGTGCTCGCCAGCACCATCGGCCAACGCGTCGTCTTCGCTGACGCTGCGCAGTCCGGCCGGCTCGTCTTCGAGTTCGCCGAGCAGAACGCCGCCGCCCGAGAGATAGCCGCGCTCGCCGCTGAAGTCGCGAGGTTCGCGCCATGAGCGAGCGCCCCACCAAGCGCGGCTTCGCCTCGCGTCCCGGCGATGCCGAAAGCTGGATCAAGGCCAGCGAGACGCCGCCGCGCCGCGTGGATGAGGGGGCCGCATTCACCGCCCGTCTGACCATCGACATCACACCAGCGCTGCGCGGCCGCATCAAGGTCGTCGCGTTCCAGCGCGGCGTCACCGTCGCCGACATGCTGCGCGAATTGCTGGCGCGAGAGTTCCCGACTGATACCGGAGAGCCGTCATGAACGATAATGAGGCCTTGCCGCCGCGTGCCGTGTCGCCCTCGCATCGGCGGAGCGTTGCGCTCACCCATGTCGAGCTGACCTGGATCGAGAAACGGATCGAGCACTGGCTGCGGTTCGGCCGTCGTACGGAAGAGAAGATCCTCGACCGTCGCCGCAGCGTTTCAAGCTTTGCGCCTGGCAGCATCTTCGGCTTCGTCCGCTGGGCCTCGAACGACTATGGCACCGTGGTGTCGCGCATGGACATCGTGCGCGCCGTCGAGGCCGGCCAGCGCTATCAGACGCTGCCGTTCGTCCGGCCCGGCGGAGAGATCCTGCTGCGCGTCGATAACTGGCCGAAGGTCGAGCGCGCGTTGCAGGCGATCGATGCCATCGAGGCACTCGCGATCGATCCGGCCGACGCTGCGCCCGAATACTGGCGGCATCTCCACAACCGGCTCGCCGCCGACCACTTGCCGCGCGCCTATACGCGCGAGCAGCATGTCGCTTGGCTCAAGCGCCGGAGCGTCACGCCATGACCCGCTTCGGCTATCTCATGTTGACGTACATTGCGGCGCTGGTCGCCGGTGGCTTGGTGTTCGTTCATCCGGCAACGCGACTGATCTGGAACGCCACCGCGAGCACGCCGATAGGGCTCTACGCGCTGCATGCGGTAGGACCGCTGCATGCCCTCGAACTGGTCGTGGTGCGACTGCCAGAGCCCATCGCGAACGTCCTCGCCGATGGCGGCTTTCTTCCCAAGGGCGTGCCGTTGTTGAAGCACGTGATGGCGCTGCCCGGGCAGATCGTGTGCCGGTCCGGCGACGCGATCACCGTCGACGCAGTCGACGTCGGCGCCGCACGTGACCGCGACCATCTCGGTCGTCCGCTGCCGCGCTGGAGTGGATGCACCACCCTCTGCCCAGGCGAGGTCTTCCTCATGAATCCGACTGTCCCGGACAGCCTGGACGGCCGCTATTTCGGCTCACTGCCCGTCAGCTCGATCGTCGCGCGCGCAGTCCCGCTTTGGACCGATGAAGCCGCCGATGGCCGCTTCATCTGGCGCGCCGCGACCCATTAGCCCGCTTCTCAACCCGCCAAGTAAGGAGGTCTCCCATGGCACACATCGGTCAGTTCACCCGCGATAAGACCGGCTTCACCGGGCGCGTCGAAACGCTCTTCTTCGAACGGATTCTTACCCTCGTCCCGGCCGAATCCTCAGATGCCGAGAACGCCCCGGACTACCGAATCCGCCTCGGCGATGCCGACGGCCCGGAGATCGGCGCTGGTTGGAAGCGCACCGGCGAGAAGGCCGGCGAGTACGTTTCTCTCATCATCGACGATCCGGCACTGCCGCGACCGATCCGCGCCAATCTCTTCCAGTCGGGCGATGACAAATCGGCCTGGACACTAAACTGGAATCGTCTTCCTCAGCGCGCCGAGCGGGACTGATTGCATGCAGGGTCCCGTCACGCATGCCGCCGACACGGCGCATCGAAGCTCCGTCCCTTTGTTCGCGGCAAAGCCGTCTCAGCCCTCCGGTCCACGCAACCGTAGGCCAGCCGCCACGCGCAGCGGTGGTCAAACCCGCGGTCCGCGCGCACCGTCGGCAAGCGGCACGACGCCTTGCCGTAATGGCGGAGCCGCCGCGGGCCTTGCCGCTCTCCTCCTTACCGGCCTGCTGGTGATTGGCGGTTCAATGCCGGCAGTGTCAGCAGAAAAAGTGCCGGCGCGCGGTCAACAGACGAACGATCGCTATGCCACCCATGTTGCGGAAGCCGCGCAGCGCTTTGGCATTCCGGCAGCATGGATTCGCGCCGTCATGCGCATCGAGAGCAACGACGATCGGCGTGCCGTGTCACCCAAGGGCGCGCTCGGCCTGATGCAACTCATGCCCAAGACTTGGGCGGACATGCGTGCGCGCCATGGTCTCGGGCGCGATCCCTTCGATCCTCATGACAACATCCTCGCGGGTGCCGCCTTCCTTCGCGAACTGCACGACCGCTACGGCTCGCCGGGCTTCCTTGCGGCCTACAATGCAGGCCCCGCCCGCTACGAGGACTTTCGCGATCGACATCGTCCACTGCCCGCCGAGACCGTCGCGTATGTCGCGGCTATCGTCCCTTTTGTCGATGCGGAGGGAGCACCAGGATCTCTTCTCCTCGCAGTCTCTTCTCGCTCATCCTGGACGCGGGCGCCGCTTTTTTTCGGCCACACTGACGGACCGTCATCTCCCGCGCGAGCGACAGTCGATCGACCGACGCACGACAGGCCGACTGCAGTTCCCGTGCACGATGTCTCGGCCATCGCGCCGCAATCGGAAGGTCTGTTCGTAGCGCTCTCGACGACGGGACGATCGCAATGACTGCACGACATCATCAACGTCAATACCGAGGTCGACGCACGCCTGCAGACTCGCGCGTTGCGGATATCTGGACATTCGCCGCGCGATGGCGTCCTGCCGCCGCGGTCGGCTGGGAATTCGTCCTCGGGCGTGTCTCAGCGCAGCCCTGCGAAGGAATGAGAGCAGGCGAGGGAGACGAGCGGGCAACGACCGAACGAGGGCGAGATAAAAGGCCGCAATGTGCGGCTCGGTCGGTCGGTTGTTGTTGCTTTGTTTTTTTGCTGATCCGGCAATGTGTGGCGTCGGCACGCAATGTGCGCGCGACCGTCAACTCATTGCATGGATTCTTAATTTCACACATTGCCGAGGCTGTCTATGGCTGAAGAGAAGGAATTTCAGCCCCGGCCTGGCCGCATCCGCTCCTCGCGAAGCCAGCGGGCCAGGCCCTTCATCGCCCAGGCGCTCGCCTCGGCTCAGCGCGCTGGCGGCGGCATTTCGCGAGCCGGTCATCTGACCAGCCACCGTCATTCGCGCTTCGGCCGTGGCCGGGTCGCCAGCGAGCGGGCGAACCGTCTGCTCACAGGCCGCTCGCGTCTGGTGACAATCAAGACCCGCGTCGTCCGCCACAAGGCGCGCTCAGCGCCGCTCGCCGCGCACCTCGGCTATCTCCGGCGCGAGGGCGTCACCCGGGACGGGGAGAAGGCCCGTCTGTTCGGCCCCGACACCGACGATGCCGATGCCAAGGCGTTTGGCGAGCGCTGTCAGAATGACCGGCACCATTTCCGGTTCATCGTCTCGCCGGAGGACGCCTCCGACATGGCCGACCTCAAGGGCTTCGCGCGTGAACTGATCGGCCAGATGGAGAGAGATCTCGGGACCAGGCTCGATTGGGTCGCCGTCGATCACTGGAACACCCAGCACCCTCACGTCCACATCATCGTGCGGGGCGTGGCCGAAGACGGCCAGGACCTCGTCATCTCCCGCGACTACATCAAGGAGGGGATGCGCGCCCGCGCCCAGGACCTGGTCTCGCAGGAGCTTGGACTGCGCTCCAATCTCGACATCCGCCGATCGCTCGAGCACCAGGTGGACGCCGAGCGCTGGACCCAGCTCGACCGCCAGCTTGTTCGGGATGCAGACCGGCATGGTGTCATCGACCTTGCTCCCGATCCGGCGCGGCAGCCCGATCAGTTCCATGCATTGAAGGTGGGCCGGCTGCGGCGCTTAGAGAGCCTTGGCCTCGCTCATCAGCTTGGGCCAGGCCAATGGTCCATGGACGAAGCCGCCGAGACGACGTTGCGCGAGCTCGGCGAGCGCGGCGACATCATCAAGCGCATCCACCGCAGCCTGGCCGAACGCGGCATCGAGCGCGGGACCGCAAGTTACGTTTTGGCAGGCGAAAACCTTGACGTCCCCGTCATCGGGCGTCTCGTTGATCGCGGTCTCGACGACGAACTTAAGGCGACTGCCTATGCTGTGGTCGACGGCGTCGATGGCCGCACCCACCACATCAGGCTGCCGGACCTCGACGCCGCCGGCGATAGCGCGCCTGGCTCGATTGTCGAGCTCCGCAAGTTCGACGACGCGCGCGGGCAGCGTCGCGTGGCGCTGGCCGTCCGCTCTGATCTGTCGATCGAAGCGCAGATTACGGCGAGCGGTGCGACATGGCTCGACCGGCAGGCCGTCGCGCGCGACCCTGTGGCGCTTGGCCAGGACGGCTTCGGCGCCGAGGTTCGCGATGCAATGCAACGGCGGGCTGAGCAGCTCATCGAGCAGGGGCTCGCCGAGCGGCAGTCGCGCGGACTGGTGTTCGCGAAGAACCTCATCGGCACGCTACGGCGCCGCGAGTTAGAGGATCTCGGCAAGCAGCTCGCCGCCGAGACCGGCCAGCCGTTCAACCCGTCGGCTGGCGGCCAGTATGTGACCGGCACCTATCGGCAGCGCTTCGCGCTCGCTTCCGGCCGCTTCGCCATGATCGACGATGGTCTTGGCTTTCAGCTCGTGCCCTGGACGCCCTCGCTGGAAAAACAGCTTGGCCGGCATGTTTCCGGCGTCACGCGCGCGGATGGCGGCATCGATTGGGGTTTTGGGCGCAACCGGGGGCTCGGCTTGTGAGCGATCCCTCCAATCACTCACGTCAGGAAAGGGCGGCGGCCATGTCCGCGACCAAAATACTGTGGGGGCAGGTCATCACTGTCTTAGTGATCGTCCTGCTGACGTTCTGGACCGCGACGGAATGGACCGCTTGGCGACTCGGCTTCCAAACGCAACTCGGGCAGCCCTGGTTCGAGCTGTTCCACTTTCCGTTCTACCTTCCGCCCGCCTTCCTCTGGTGGTGGTACGCCTATGATGCTTACGCGCCACATATCTTCATCGAGGGCGCCTATATCGCGGCCTCCGGCGGCATCATCGCCGCCGCGGTCGCGATTGGCATTTCGGTCTGGCGCGCCCGCGAAGCGAAGAATGCCGAGACCTATGGCTCGGCACGATGGGCTGAGGCGAAGGAGATCGGGCAGGCTGGTCTGCTCGGGCCGGACGGCGTGGTGCTCGGCCGGTTCGAACGCACCTATCTCCGCCATGATGGACCGGAGCACGTCCTTTGCTTCGCGCCGACCCGGAGCGGCAAGGGAGTCGGGCTCGTCATCCCGTCGCTGCTGACCTGGCCGGGCTCGGCGATCGTCCACGACATCAAGGGCGAGAACTGGCAGCTCACGGCCGGCTTCCGGGCTCGGCACGGCCGCGTTCTTCTGTTCGATCCGACCAATGCGAAATCATCGGCCTACAACCCGTTGTTGGAGGTCCGGCACGGCGAGTGGGAGGTGCGCGATGTCCAGAATATCGCCGACATCCTGGTTGACCCCGAGGGCAGCCTCGAGAAGCGGAACCACTGGGAGAAGACCAGTCACGCGCTGTTGGTCGGCGCGATTCTGCACGTGCTCTATGCTGAGCAGGACAAGACGCTCGCTGGCGTCGCAGCCTTCCTGTCCGATCCCAAGCGGCCGATCGAGTCGACGCTTGCCGCGATGATGCGAACCGCGCATCTCGGCGAGGCCGGCGTCCATCCCGTGGTCGCCTCCGCCGCGCGCGAACTGCTGAACAAGTCCGGCAACGAACGCTCCGGCGTCCTGAGCACCGCGATGTCGTTCCTGGGCCTCTATCGCGACCCCGTGGTGGCGGAGGTGACGCGACGCTGCGACTGGCGGATCACCGACATCGTCGGCGGAGAACGGGCGACCACGCTGTACCTCGTCGTGCCGCCATCGGACATCAACCGCACCAAGCCGTTGATCCGGCTGATCCTCAACCAGATCGGCCGCCGGCTGACGGAGGATCTCCAGGCCAAGGCCGGGCGGCGCCGGCTCCTCCTGATGCTCGACGAATTCCCGGCGCTCGGCCGGCTCGATTTCTTCGAGTCGGCACTCGCCTTCATGGCCGGCTACGGCATCAAGAGTTTTCTGATCGCCCAGTCGCTGAACCAGATCGAGAAGGCCTACGGACCCAACAACTCGATTCTCGACAACTGTCACGTTCGCGTCAGCTTCGCGACCAACGATGAAAGGACCGCGAAGCGGGTGTCCGACGCATTGGGCATGGCGACCGAGATGAAGGCGATGAAGAACTATGCCGGCAGTCGGCTGGCCCCTTGGCTCGGTCACCTCATGGTGTCTCGGTCGGAGACCGCCCGTCCGCTGCTCACTCCCGGCGAGATGATGCAGCTCCCGCCATCCGATGAGATCGTCATGATGTCGGGCCTCCATCCGATCCGCGCCAAGAAGGCGCGCTATTACGAGGACAGACGTTTCCAGGAACGCATCCTAGCACCGCCGGCGCTGACCAAGCCCAGCGGCAGCCGACAAGACGATTGGAGTTCACGCCCGCTGCCGCCGCGCCCGGCAGCGGCACCGGCCTCGGCGGACGACCAATCCGACGCAGAGGACCCGAAGACGGCTGACCGCCGGCAGCAGCCGGAACTGGCTCGTGACATCGTGGAGAGGAGTGACCCGCTCGACAACGAGTTCGTCCCGGAGTTTGCGGACGAACTAGAAGAAGATGCTCCACGGATCAGGCGCATGAATGACATGATGCAGGGCGTCGCACGCCAGGCATCGCTCGATCCCGGCGACGATCTCGGATTGTGAGGCAGGCATGAGTGCGCCAAAGAAGAAAGCGCAGATGTCGGTCTATCTCGATCCGGATGTCATGAAGACGCTGTCGGCTTATGCCGCCCGACGCGAGCAGTCGCTGTCGCTCATTGCCGAAGCCGCGATTGCGTCCTTTCTGTCGCCGGACGCTGACGAGCGGCGGGAGGCCGCCATCGCCAAGCGCCTCGATCAGATCGATCGCCGGATCGCGCGCCTTGAGCGGGATGTCGGGATTTCGGTCGAGACAATCGCACTCTTCATCCGGTTCTGGCTCACGACGACACCGCCACTCCCCGAGCCGGCCGCAAAGGCCGCGCGGGCACAAGCCGGAGCGCGCTACGATAACTTCGTCGCAGCATTGGGCCGGCGACTAAGCCATGGGCCCAAGCTGAGGCAGGAAATCCTGGATGACGTAGATGGCGTTCAATCTTCCGTCGGCCTAGACCAAGCGGGCTCTGAGGGTAATTAGTCGTCCCTTCTTTACAGCTCTGAGCACCGCAGCTCGGGGGAGCGCACAGGACATTCACCGTTCAGCTATCGCTGCCGCTAACATCCCCGCCGGTTAAGACTGGACGGCGTTCTCAACGTCGAGCCAAGCATCGGGCCGAGGCTCGTCAGCTTCTCGAAAGCTAGCACCATTATGAGACCGCTGGACAATAGACCAACGCAAGGCCTTCGAAGCGGCTCTTGGCTAGGCCGGCAAATTGCAAAAGGGGGGGACGATTTCGACGGGCTGTTGTTTTCGAGCCCCGTCAATCAGCTTCTCGAGCTGAATCCTCCGCAGCCCGCGCGCCGGATCCGAGCTTAGCTCGGAGGTTGATAAACCTCTATGTCCTCCACGGCGCGGCATAGATGCTTGTGCCTATTCAGAAAAACGGGACAGCAGATTTCAACACCATAGCGAACACATTGTCGCCCGCATCGGAGATGGACTTTGATGAACACTAGCGGACTTGGCGGTTGGGCGCTTCCCAAACGGTCTGCAAGCATTCGCAGTCAAAGTTCGAGCAAGTTAGCTTAGTCCCTCCCTGCGCGATGAGGGCTGCCGTGCCCAGCACGATTTTCTTGATTCTCCGTGGTCCAACCGCTCAGCACACCATTGTTCTCTGGCATGTCTATGACCAGCGGGCCGCTTACTTCGGGCGGCAGCCTTGTTCGAACATCCGCGAAAACTCCTGTCCGGCCGCGATTCACGCGGCTGAACAGCAAAATTGATCGAGGTGCCAGTTGGTGCAGGAAACGCTTGGCGTGCTGGCGAGCACTGGCAGTTTTTAAGCCGCACCGATCCGCAGCTCGTGCTCGAGTGCCCCCTCGAATGATTCCGTCGTCATCGACCACGAACCCGTCGCGGTCCTCTGCCTTGGCTATTTCGATTCCGATCTGCATCGCGGTCTCCTCTCATCCTGCCTGGCGGGGAAAGGGGTTAGCAGGCTCCATTCGGTGACTCACAAACCAGCTTTTCGTGTCCAAGTTCTGACACGGGACAAAGTCCGTCAGGTTCAAAACACCGGCTGCGTTTGGGGCGCCTTGGAGTTTTCAAAGCGTAGTCAGGCGCTTGATGCGTGCTGACTGAGCTGGCACGCCTGTTGCTATTGGGATGCAGAAACACGGAGTGAGGGCTGAGCGCACACCAGATGCGCAAAACGAGTGATGCTCGCCTTCTCTTGAACCCGTGTGCTCCGTTTCTGAGAGAGACAGGCTAGCACACAAAGTCGCGCAACGAGTGGCAATAGGTTTTGGAGAGCAACATGGTGCTGCACATGGAGTCCCCAGCTCCCCCGATCAAGGTGGAGAACTGGCTGCGAGGCGAGCCCCTCACGAGCTTCCAGCCCGGGAAGGTGTACATCGTCGAATTTTGGGCAACTTGGTGCGGACCATGTGCGGCAGTGATGCCTCATCTGGTAGAGCTGCAAGAGAAATACAAAGACAGCGGACTTGAGGTGCTCGGCGTCGCAGCTTACGAAGAAGCTGCAACGGCGGACGAGGCCCGAACAAGCTTGGACGCGTGGTTGACCGACAAGTTCTCGAACCTGAACTATCGGATAGGGTTCGACTCCACAGGCGAAATGAACAAGCTTTGGATGGACTCCAGCTTTTCTGTCGGGATTCCCACCTCGTTCGTCGTTGACCGTGACGGCCACATCGCCTTTATCGGTCCTCCGATGCAGCTCGATGACGTCTTGCCGAAAGTTCTTAACGGCAGCTGGCGGACCAGCGATGAAGCTAAAGCCGCCGACACAGAGCGGATCGAAACCGGACGACGCGAAATGGACGAAATGACGCGCGAGCGGGCGTTGACTGAGCCGATTCTCGCCGCGATGAAGGCGGAGGATTGGGCAAAGGCGGTTTCGGCGGTCGAAGAGGCCCTCGCGGTGATGCCGGACGACCTCGACTTCCGCGGGCGCCATGCGGATCTGTTGCTTCACAAACTGCGCAACATGCAGACCGGCTTGCCGGTTATGAGGCAATTCGCTCGCGACGCGATCGACAAAAACAATGAGGTGTGGTTGGAAGAGGCGCTGCGCCAACTCTTCAATCCGGCGAATGACAACTCCCACCTCCCGTCTGCCGAGCGCCTTGCGATGGGCAAAGAGTTGTCCGAACACATTCTTGCGCTGAATCCTCCGCACCGGGACGATGGCCTCAAGTGGCTGTCTTATGGGGCGGTCGCGCAGTATTATTATGAGAGCGGCAACAAGGATCGCGCAATCGAATTGGTCGAGGTGGCATTGAACTCGCTAAGCGGTCCTGAGCCTATCCCCGACGAACTGAAACAGCACGTCACGCCGCCGTTGGTCCAAGCGCTGGCCAACTACAAGGGTGAGAAGGCTTGCTATGAGAGTGTTTGTGCAACTCCGCAAGGCGGGTTTCCGAGAGCGTCAAAGCGCAGGCAACGGAGCAAACAGAAAAAAGAAGGTAGACGGACGCTTGAGCCGCTTCAGCTAAACCGCTTCCGCAAAGAGGAGTGAAATGGGTGGAAGATTCTCGATCGCAGCTCTTGGACATTGGGCACACGTCGCCTCGTACGGCAGCGCCAAGCATTGGGACATAGCGCCGGGATCGAAAGGGTCTTACGCAGTGTCCCGTTCATCATATCCTTGTACAACTTAAGGGAGAGGAATTCTCAATGCAGTGAATCGTAAGGGTCCCTGTTCTTCGATGTCCGCCGGATAGACTTGGAAATGTGGCAAATGATGATCGAGGACAGAAGGTGCTTCGCCCCCCGCATCGAAACGATGCGCGGGTTGCCTGGATTTTATGATTGCAGTAGCGACGACATCGTCGATCACGAATGTAAGTCTCTATGTGTCGTTCTGGACGCGGCGAAGCAGTTGGATCGATTCCAGCCGATGCTGGACGCGGGCAAGCCATATATCGCCAAAGGCGCAACGTTCGAGCGGCCGATAAACTACACAACGCTTTGGCAGCTGCAACCTGTGTCAAATATTTGAAGCTCGTTGCGGGGTTTCTCTTTTTCGAAAATCGAGCGATGCAGTTCGCGGCGCATCTCTAAGCTATCGGACGCGGCGCGGAATTCGACGATGTTGGAACGACCATTCGGAAATTTGATTGCGACCCGCTCGCATCAAAGTGGCGGCGGGCCGTCCCGCCGGAGTGGTCAACTTTCTCGCGAACGCACGCGCCGACGCTGGCCCCGTCGTTGGGGCGATCATTGCCCATCCCACCGTATGCCGCATAAACTTCATCGGCTCCACTAGGTTGGCGCGATTATCGCCGCCGCTTCGGCCAAATATCTCAAACCATAAATATGTTGGAGCTTGGGGCTCGGCGCCGTTGATTGTGCTCAACGACGCGGGCGAACAAAGCGACAAGACTGGCGCGAGCGCCAAGCAAAGAAGACAGGCGGCGGGTGTGACCTTGCGAAGTGCACACCGCAGTTTTCCTTATTCGCGCGGGGGGGCCGCTGGCGTGGAGCGTCGGTCGAGATAGCCACCAGGAAACGCAGTCAGGGGAAGGATTGGCGTATATGGATGCCATAACGCGAGTCCAACCAGCCGCGCGTCAAGCCGTACGATCAGTTTGCGGGCGATCATGTCAGCTATCGCCGCCTCAATCTCGCCCTGCATTGCATTCGCCGCGCCCGGCCGTTCGCGCAGGCGGGGTTCAGGCGACCCTTCGTCCGCGGCCAGAAGAATTTCTCGCTCGAGGCCTCTGACGCGGTGTTCGCGCTCGACTGCTATGGCTCGCGTGTCCTCGACTATGATTTCGTCGCCGTTGTCCTGCATCGACAGCATAGACAAAGTCGGCCCCCGCCAGGCTTTCAGCCAGGCATCGATGCCCTCGGCGACGGCATTTAGTCCCGGGCGGCGGTGAGCGTCGCGCACTGTGAAGTGGCCGCCGACATCGTTGTCTTCGCTGTCTTCGAAGTAGTATACCTGATCCGAGAGATCGCGCTCCGACAGCGGATAGATGTAGCGATAGGGGGCGGCGGGGAGCAGCTTCAGTCCATGTTTCTCGGCTGTGTGATGATAAGGGCTGTAGCGCTGGTATCGCAAGCGTACCGCAGGTCCCGGCTGCAGATGATGCAGCAACGGCAACCAAGAGGCCATTTCCGCATACCATGCATCACTCTCGCCGGGAAAGCCCCACAATAAACTCCAACTGACCCGCACGCCGTACTGACGGCACCACTTCAAGAGCAGAACATTGTGCGCTGAGGTCGTTCCTTTGCGCATCAGCTTCAAAACACGAGTATCCAGGCTCTCAATACCCGGTTGAATCCAGCGGACGCCGGCAGCAGCCAGCTTCTCCACCTCGTGGCGCTTCAGGTTGGCCTTGACCTCAAAGAAGATCGCGAGCTTCTCGGGTAGCGCGGTGAGGTGAGGCAGCGCCTTTTCAAGGTAGTCAATGGCCATAATATTGTCCACAGCTTCGATGCGCGACGAGCCGTAGCGCGCCGACATCTCAATCATCTCCGCTGCGGCCTGCCCCGCGGGCTTCTGGCGGTAGGCCATCGATCCGCCGTTCAGCCCGCAAAACATGCAATGACTGCGCTCGCCCCACCAGCAGCCGCGAGAGAACTCCATCGGCAGCCCGGCATGGATGCGATCGGCGTAGAGCGATGCCTCGACCTCCGCAAAATAGTCCGAGAAATCTGGCAGCGGCAGGTCACGCATGTTCTCGATCACTGCGCGGGGCACTAAGTCGCGCGTCGACGCCGCGGGATAGCCGGCCTCGCGATGCGTCGGACCGAAAACGCCAAATGGCAGGTCAGCAGGCGGAATGTCTCTGCCGCGATTGAGGATGTTCCAACACAGCGGGCCGATCAGTGCGTCGGCCTCGCCCGACACGACATAGTCGACCCATGGGAAACGGGCGTGAGTGCTCCACCCCATTACCGACTCGCAGTTTGCTCCACCCATTAGGGTGACAAGATCAGGTGAGCGCTCGCTCAGCCGGCGCAGCAACGCGAGCGATGCGACATGCTGGGTGAAGGTCGAGCTGCACCCGACCATAGCCGGTCGCTTCTCTAGTATCTTGTCAGCCGTCCAGTCGATAAACTCGCCGATAAGCGAGCGCAGCCTGAGGAAATTCGCGCGACGCTCGGCCATACCTTTGCCTGCGCGTATCGGGTTGCGCTCAAAATAGAGGTCGAGGAAGGCGTTTTGTTCGCGTTCGAAGCCGGGAAAAGCAATGCCCGCGAACAGCCAATCAACCAGTGCCTCCTCTGGCGGGCAATTCTCAAGAGGTCCATAGTCGGCGATGCCTATGTATTCTAAAAACCAGATGTTGGCATAAGCTATGGTGGATTGCAGTCCAGCCTGGGTCAGCGCTGATTTCAGCAGACCAAGCGCCAGCGACGGCCTTTCAACTGCCGACACAGGCATGTTGACTAGGACGATTGGCACATCGATACTCATAATCATACCACGTTATTCATGATGTGCGCACAGGTGCGTTCGCCCTGCCATAGTCTCATGCGACGGAAGGCAAAGTGAACTCCTGCGCAATTCCTGACTGGAGCCGTGAACATGAAGTCGGCTAATTCCGCCAGTGCGCAGCCCGCTTCGAGCCACGATTTCCGCGTCACGTTCGTTGCCCGGCGACGGGACGGCATGAACAAGCAGAGAGTGCTGGAGCCGAGCGGTGAATAATTGCCTACACGCGGCTCCGCTCTTGATATTGAGCGGCGCCACGCTCGAGTACGATTCGTTGTTTTTCTTCATCGATGAACGGATTGAAGTCGTCATTCACATGGACCTATCAAAGTTTCAGGTGCGTCGTCGTTCGCTACCGGGGATCACCGCCGGTGCAAGGTGCAGTGGCGCGCCACGAAAAGGCACGACCTCTCCGGACCAGCGGCACTGTCGTCTGGCAGAACCATTTGATGGACGGCTGGGCGGGGCAAGCCATTCTTGACTTAACAGCGTGCGTCCAGTCGTGCACCGTTGATGCACGCAAATGAGGGCTTGGCTCGAAGCCGCAAGCGCGGAAGTCCGCTGGGCTTCTGTGGTCACGCCGGTTGTGCACGCCACGAAGCCACGGACCGTGGATGCGGAGCGGCTTGTCATCGCGCTCAGCACTGTTGGATGGTGGGATGCTGCCGTTGCTTGAGGCTAAGTAGTAACTCAATGCGAATCGGCACGATCTGCACCCGTGCGGGAGCCCGCGTGTTTGACTCCTTCGATGCGGCTCGTCGTCCATTCACCGGTCTGCCAGATGAAGCGATCGTCGAGGTCTTCTTCGATCAGGCCGGCCATGTACAACTGATCGAGCAAGTCGGCGACCCCAAGGAGGGTTTTTCCGTCAGCTGCGACCCGAATAACCAGCTCCGACATTGTGCAGTTGCCGTCCGCGATCAAACGGCCAACGGAAATCGGGGCGATGTCGTCGAGCACGCGGTGTTCCATGTTGCGTGAGCAAAGATAAAAGTACCGGCTCCCTGCCTTGTATCGCAGGTCCCTGCGGAAGCGGATTGGCAGATCATGGGCTGGGCTCTCGAGCATATGTTGTTCGATCATGCTCTGCAGCCCGCCCCGGAACCCGTCAGGCGTGCTGAAGAAGCGTTCGCCCAGGATGCGGTACCCGAGAGGCCAGCGCTCGCTACCCGGCACCGGCGTCACCAGTCGTAAACGCCCCTGCCGCATATTTACGAGGAAGCCGGAAACACAGGCGATTGTCGTGTGACTGCGTTCCAGAAAGGCGATTGCACCGTCCTTATTAGCGCCCCTGAGCTTCTCCTTCCGCTCGCGTGCGCGCCCGGCCATGGCCTTTGCCGTCAGCGCCTCGTTGCCCTGCAGGATGAGTTCGACTCCTAGCAACTCCTCAGGCGAAAACGCCGTGTGAATCTGATTGAGATGTGCCGTGCTCAGCACGGAGAAACGATTCGTCGTCGTGCGATATAGATTGAAGAGCTCGAGCACGCGCCTGGTGAGTGCCCGATCCTTGAGTGGGGCGGCCGTTGTTGTTTGCGGTAACGCGCCCGTAATCTGATAGTAGTCGAACAGAAAGCGGTCGTAGTGTGGGTTGTCCATAGGATCTGTGGCCCAGTAGCAGAAGCCCGTGCGGACTGCCGAACCAAACA
>Ga0209389_1000085_pt1 | contig 85224 bp, 75 predicted proteins | sample CowpearedBW_FD_187526 | JGI IMG/M metagenome (GOLD analysis project Ga0209389, IMG submission 187526) | Root nodule microbial communities of legume samples collected from California, USA - Cow pea red BW (SPAdes) (version 2) | ecosystem: Host-associated > Plants > Roots > Nodule | place: USA... | reverse complement strand
CAAGCCAGGGTTTGGCTGGCGGTGTCAAGCGATGCGGTATAGGTAGTCAAAAGGGCTTCTCCCATGCACTGATTTGAGCGCTAATTATATGATATTTATGGATAATTTCCAAAGTTGATGACATTGGACCGCAGACATCCCCTGTATCAGCGACGCACGTCCGAAATAGCCATGGTGCCCACGCGGCAGCATCTTGTGGGCGTGACCGGCCAATGTCAGCGGGCCCATGATGACGCCGCCGTGCTGCAAGCGGTTATCTGGGTACCACAGCCTGGCGCCGACAGCGCCTGCGCCAGGTTGCAACGCCAGCGACACCATTTCGCTCAACCAGTCAGGGCTGATCACTTCAATATCGTTATTGATCAGTCCGACCAGTTCACCGCGGGCTTCACGGACCGCACGATTGTTCAGGGCCGAATAGTTGAATGGCCCATCGTCACGGAGCACCCTGATATTCTGCTGCAGTTTGAGTGACTCGAAATACTGGAGGCTTTCTGGATCATCAGAGCCGTTATCCACCAGAATGATTTCGTAGTGCTGATAGCTGGTCTTGCTCGTTATGCTTTCAATGCACTGACGCACTAACCCAACAGCATTGCGAGTCGGGATGATCAGGGAAACCAGCGGCTGATCTGCCGGGAGGTCGTAGTGGACCCGGTACATACCGAAATCCAGAAGCTCGGCGTGGCCCTTGATACCTGTACGTTGCAGATGCTGGTCCAGTGCATTCTGACCGGCAATCTGTGCATATGGCTTTTCACCCAGCGACATAGCCGTGCTGCCAGGGTGAACGCGCCAGTGGTAGAGAACATGCGGAATATGAACGATCTGATCGGGCCTGACTTGTTCGACGCAGCGCAACGCCAGGTCGTAGTCTTGTGAGCCTTCCATGCCTTCTCGGAAGCCGCCAACCCGGTGTACCAGGTCCCGGCGGTATACGCCAAGGTGGCTGATCATGTTGTGTGAGCGGAAGAGATAGAGGTTCCAGTCAGTCTTGAAATAAGGGGCCGAGCGATTACCCTCGACGTCGATCTTGTCTTCGTCCGAGTAAATGACGGCAGCGTCGGGGTTTTCATGAACGGCTCGCGCGATCCAATAAAGGGCGTGGGCCGGCAGCAGGTCGTCATTGTCCATGAGTGCCACGTATCGGCCGCTTGCAAGCTCCAGTGCCGAGTTGCTGGCTTTGGAAATGTGGCCATTCTTTTCGCGTAGCACCACCTTGAACCGCTGATCCTGTTTGGTCAGCCCTTTCAAATAGGCAATGACTTCAGGGTCAGTGGACGCATCATCGGCAATGCAAAGCTCCCAGTTCTTGTAAAGCTGGGCAGTGACACTGTCGATAGCCTCGCGCAGTAGATCCATTGGCGGGTTGTAAACCGGCATGATGATCGAAATCAGAGGCTGGTCTTTCCACTGCCTGATTTCTTCGCTGATTCGCCAGCGATCATTATCGTCCAGGGTGTCATAAAGCTTCACCCAGCTCGCGTAGTCATGGCTATGGATAACCTCGCCACTTTCCGGGCTTACGAAGCTGGAACTGCCCGGGTTCGCGACCCAGCGAGCTCGAGCGATCAGCCCGGCTGTGCCATGCTGGCGCCATACGCTGATGGTCTTGCGAACAGTGCTTTTCAAGCCGCCACCACGTCGGATCACCGATGGCAGTAATTTGAGCCCTCTGTTGAGCCTGCGTGTCAGTGTGATGAGCTTTCGGGCCGGGGCGGTCGCCTTCCAGCTGGTCGACTTCTGCATGCCGATGATGTGCAGATTGAGGTGGTGGATATGGGTGTCTTTATCGACCTGCAGAACATGTAGACGCTCTTCGAGGTTACGAATGTGTTCGTCCTTCTGGGCAAGAGACTCTTGCCATCTGGCGATGGATGCCTGCAGCGCTGGAACGCCGAGCAGCTCCGGATCTTTCGCTTCGCCGGCGTTCAGCCCCATCATCTGCTGCTCGTGCAGCACCTGGGCCAGGGCCTCTTGTTGCTGGACCTTCTTCTGCAGCTGAGTCGACAGCTCATGAATTTTCCTGTCCTTCGCAAGCAGGGACTCGCTGAGTTCTGCAAGAACAGTGCTCTGGCTGACAGAGGCTTTGACATGCGCCAGGGCATGAGCGATTTCTTTGTTCGAGTCGACGATCAGATCAAGTTTACTTTGCAGGTCCGTGACAGGACTTACATGTCCAGATTGATTCAGCATGTTGACCTCCCGAGCCAACTGCGCGTCCGTGAATATAGTAAGGCTGATTTCCAGCTCGAGCTGCTCGCCGATTTGCAACGTTTCCATGTCCACGGGAAGCGTCAGGCTGGGATCGTCAGTCAGAGCGAGGTAGAGCGAATCATCCGCGCGAGGGATCTTCCACGCGAACATTGCCGCTAGCGGCAGGCTGAGTTCGCCTGGCCATTCCCAGGCACATCGGGCGCCAGAATATACCTTTATGCTTTCAATCGAGAAGCCCTGCCGCTGATCCACGGGATCGAAGCGGAAAACAGTAGAGGCTGCGAGCGGGCTGGGGAGAGCGAACTGGAGCCGTTGCGGGCCATCACTGACCTCGTGGCGCAGTGCTGACTGTTCAGAGAAGTTGCCATGCGCGTCACTGATATACAGCGTCGCGAATTTCGACGTTGATTGTGTGCTGCCCAGCTTGTGAATCAGGGCTTCGGGTGCCCAGTCCAAGAAACGGTCGGCTTTCTTTCCTGTGACTTTCTCCTGAAATGCCGCCTCGAGCGCAATGTAGCGCTCGCAATCTTCACGACTGATGTCCAGCCCTGCGCTCGCCAGCAGGCCCATGGTGAACTCTTGGCGGCTGAAGGAGGCTGCGCTCGGATAGAACGGGTTCGCTGCGGCCATGAGCAGCAGTAACGCGCGCATCATCAGGTGACCAAGTTCGACACCCCCGATCATCTCCCATTCAACGTCGATGAGCTGCGGCGTGCCGTCAGGTCTCAGCACGATGTTCTGCGGCACGGCATCGATGTAGTGGCCGGGAAGCACCGCGCCCACTGAGCGCAGATCGACATCTGCCCCATCTTGCTTGAGCAATGTCGCCAGGCAGGCGAGGTAGGTCTTTATAAAGGGCGCAAAGCTGTCAATGCTCCAGTCGTGGTGAGCGGCGCTATCCAGAAAATCAAGGCTTAGCACCTTGCCGGCGGCGTATGCATCAATGCGGGGCAGTACGTACTTGAATGCGCTGCTGTCTTCATTCTCGGAAGGGGTAGCGGAGGAGGCCAGTTGTTTGTATTCGACCTGAATGCCGTCGTCAGTCATGACGAACAATGACTCTTTGCAATAGCGGGTCTTTCTGCCGATGCTGTAGTGATAGGCGAGGATATCGTCCTTCTGGCTATCGTTTTTTTTGCAGGCTGCTTTGATCAGGAAGGAGTTGGCAAGATCCATGCCCAGACGATTGTTGAACACCACCTGCCAGGCTTTTTCCAGGTTGAAGGTGGTCGACTCTGGCAGTTGAGGGTCTTTCTTGACGTTCTGCCAGGCAAGCGCCGCAGCATCGAACGCATCACACTGGAAGCCGGCTTCAGTGATGATCGAGTTGGGGAGTTTGTAGTCCGGGCTTGGAGCCATAAAATCGGATGCTTCAAAGCCGGCGGAGGCGAGCAATCTTTCCAGCTCTACCTTACCGAAGGTCTTGGGCTGGCCGTGTTGGTAGCGGCCTTCGATGCCGTACATGGCAATGCCCACGTGATCTTCCGGGGCGCCCGCAAAATACTTGAGACCAAGCTGGTTTTCGATGGCAATGAACAGATGACCGTCTGGCTTTAGCAATTGACGAATGCGTTTGAGCATGGCGAGCGCGGGGTTTTCGGCGTTGCTGAACATGCTTGCGTATTCGAGCACGCCGATCAGGGTCACGGCGTCGAACTGCACGTCCACCTTGAAATCGTCGAAGCGCTCCGCCAGCACGGTCACGTTGTCCAGGTCGCGCGTTCGGCTGGCGGCAATGGCTGCCCGGCGCGGGCTGCCTTCCAGGCAGAGCAGTTCGGCGCCGCACTCGCCCAGGTAACGGCTGATAGCACCGCAGCCTGCGCCAATTTCGAGAACACGCCCTTTGAGTAGATGTTCGAACGGGCGCAGGATATTGCCGCGCACCGCGCTCAGATGGTAGAGCTTCGCCCAGTCCGTGCAGTATTGAGGGAGCTCATCGGATAGGACAGAGACGTCGCTGGCCTCGCGAATAATCTTCGCCAACTCGGTTTCGCTGCTATCGCCGTCGCTGTAGGCGATACCCCCAAAGTCGGAACGGACCCACACTTCAGTATCGCGGTCTTTGGTATAGCCATGTTGTTCTAGTGTGTTCATCGGGGCTTACCGGTTTATTTCCATAGTCAGAGCGAGGTCAATCAGGCCCAAGAGATTGGGTGTTGGCTCAACGATAAAATGAATGGAGTCGTAGCGACGATCGTGAGGGACGATTTCTTCGCCTTCGCGGGATGCCAGGCCGATGGATATAAAATAATCGCCTGTCGCTAGCCTGTTTTTGAATTGCAGGCGCGCGGTAGTCCTGGCGCCAGCTTCGCCCAGGGCTCGGGCATCTTCGCAATCAAGAAGGTATGAATTGGTGCCGTAGACCGTGACGCCTTCCTTGGTCTTGATGGTAAAGCCAATGATCGGATTGATGACAGGGCGGTTGAATGTGAACGCGAGCGTCAGGGTGATATCGTCGCCTGGCTCCACGCTGTTGGGATAAGCATTGCCTGCGGCGCTCAGGTGGAAGTCAGTGAGGGTCGCAGCGCCATCTCCCCAGCGATATTCATGCTGGTTGTAGTTGGGCCGAGTACTGTAAGCATCCTGGTCGAACAAGAGTGAAATGGCTTCGCGCGGTACGTCTGCTGACTCGGTGGAAGCGCTTTGAGCGTTTTGCTCCAACCCAGGCTTGATTTCCTCTTTGTCGCGACCGAAGAGGATGTCGGTGTAACGGTTAATGACCGGGCGCGATTTGCCAATCATTTCGACGCGACTCTTTTCCAGCAGGATCGCCCGAGAGCAATGCGTGACCACTTGTTCACTGGAGTGGGTGACGAGCAGGATACTGGTACCGTTATCTTTGAGCTGGCGTAGGCGCTCAAAGCATTTGGCCTGGAACCTCGCGTCGCCAACCGACAATGCCTCGTCAACCACGAGGATTTCCGGGTCGACCTGTGCTTGTACGGCAAATGCCAGTCGTACGGCCATTCCGCTGGAATAGGTTTTAACGGGGTGATCAAGGAATTCGCCGATATCTGCAAAACCGGCAATAGCATCAAAGCGCTGGTCGATTTCCTCGCGGCTCAGGCCGAGGACGGCACCGTTGAGGTAGACGTTTTCGCGCCCGGTGAATTCAGGGTTGAACCCAGAGCCCAGCTCCAGCAGTGCGGCGATACGACCGTGGGTCTCAACCTCCCCCAGCGTTGGCGTCAAGGTGCCGCAAATTATCTGCAGCAATGTCGACTTCCCTGACCCGTTGCGGCCCACGACGCCTACTGTTTCCCCTTTGTTGACATCGAAGCTGATGTCGCGTAGGGCCCAGTATTCCTTGCCGTATGTAGTGACCGGGTCGCCGGCCCAACGTTGGAGTCGCGGGACGATTGCCTGTTTCAGCCGGTCATGTGGCTTGTCGTAGCTGTAAAAGCATTTGGAGACGTTCTTGACGCTGATGACAGGTTGATCAGATGACATCGGCGAATCCTTTGCGCGTCTTTTGGAAGAACCAGAATCCGGCGGCAGCGATAATTGCACCCACCGCGAGGGCAGTTGCCAGGTTGACCCAGTCTGGCAGGTTGCCGAAGAGTAGGACGCTACGGCTTTCCTCGATGATGTAGGTCAAAGGGTTGAGCTTTAGCCAGGGCTGGTAGGCTTCGGGCAGTGCAGCCACTGGATAGAGCACCGGAGAGAGGAACAGCAGGACCGTTGTCAGTACGGTGATGACATGCCCCACGTCTCGCAGGTAAACGCCCAGTGAGGCCAATAGCCAACTGATGCCCAGGGTCGCGAGAATCAAGGGAACGAGGATCAGCGGAAACAGCAAGGCGCTCCAGTAGAGCGTGCCGACGATCAGGAACTGGGCGATCAGTAGCACCAGCAAGCTGATGCAGCTATGAAAGAGGGCCGATCCCAAGGTAATGACCGGCAGAATCTCCAGTGGGAATACCACTTTTTTCACGTAGTTACTGTTGTTCATGATGAGGGACGGGGCACGGTTGGCGCATTCCGCAAACAGCCCGTGAATGATCATTCCGACGAAAAGCAGTATCGCGAATCCACCTTTGCCAGTGTCTACTCCGACCCAGCGCGTCTTGAAGATCTCCGAAAACACGAATGTGTAAACGGCCAGCATCAGGATCGGGTTGAAAAACGACCAGGCCAAGCCCATTACCGATCCTCGATATCGGCCGATGACCTCGCGCTTGGTCATCTGCGAGATCAGCGACCGGTTTTTCCAGAGGCTGATCGTCAGGCTGGCGGGGCCGGCAGTATGACGCAGGTGAGCATTCACTATTCAAACACCTCTGCATCCTGCAGCAGGGCAGCGATGTCATCTTTGGCGGACAAGGTCGGTGCGTCGGTATAAGGCCATTCGATCGCCACGGTTGGGTCATTCCAGGCCAGGCTGCGCTCGAACTTAGGTGCCCAGTAATCGGTGGTCTTGTAGAGGAACTCAGCGGTTTCCGAAAGCACGACGAAACCATGGGCGAAGCCTTCGGGGATCCACAATTGATGCTGGTTGGTTGAGCTCAAATGAGCGCCAACCCACTGGCCAAAGGTTGGTGAGCTCTTGCGCAGATCCACGGCAACATCGAACACCTCGCCATGCGTTACCCGGACCAGTTTGCCTTGCGCATGCTTTATCTGGTAGTGCAAGCCGCGAAGCACGCCCTTCACCGATTTGGAATGGTTGTCCTGAACGAACGTGACCGACCTACCTACAACCTCTTCAAACACCTTCTGATTGAAGCTTTCGTAGAAAAATCCCCGCTGATCGCCGAAAACCTTCGGCTCGAAAAGAACAACATCCGGAATCGCAAGGTGAGTGGCTTTCATTGCTGCGGTATCTCCAGGTACGACCAGGACCGGTTGAGCGGTGCTGCTGGTAAAAAATCAGAAAGGGATCGGTCTGCGGCTCAACCCTTGAATCGGAGGCATGGCAATCGTCGGGATTATCGCCCAGGTACGACGGCGTAGCCCTTGCAAAGGCGACGGGTGCTATTCATGGGGAGAGCCAGATGTCGCGGCATCATTTCTCGTCGCCTTGGAATGTGCGCGATGGCTAGCAAACAGGGGCGGCAAGATCACGTTGCAAAGAGGTGACGTTGAAGGGGTGCGGGTGCGCTGTCTGTTTGATCATGATGCGAAAAAATGTCTTCTGTCTGCCGTCGGTAAAATCATGATTGCCGCGGTCAGACCGCAGCGTGGGGCTGTTGATCCATAAGGCAGTTACAACTCGCGTGCGGCGGGCTGTAAGCGCAGATCAGACTAGCATGTGGCCTCAAGCGTGACAACGCACGTCCGTCTGGGGCTTCACGTGTCATGCCGTGCCATTATATTTAAAGCTTGTTGAGAATCGCCGCTGCTAATAAGCTCAGGTTGCCGGCAAGTGTCTGACGGTATACCCCGGTCTCGCCCAGCAGTCGGAGGCGTTTGAATAGTGGACTTTTTCTAGCGGTAGCAAACTGCTCCATGATTCGCAGGTTGTCCTGGCTGAGGCTGGATTTGTATTTGGCCAAAATGCGCAGGTTCATTTCATTCCACTCACTGAAGCGCCCGCGGAGCGTGCAGGCAAGTCGAACCAGGCGTCGCCGAAATCCTGTATTAGATCCGATCAGGTTACCGCCATGCTGGCGATAGAGAAGAGTGGGTTGTGGATCATATATGACGACACCGTCATGGCTGCTGACGAGAAGGTAGGTCAGCCAATCATGTGCGACTATTTGAGCGTTAGGTTCGATCGCAGCCAGCAACGCTTGTGTGCGTCGATTGACCAGCATCGTATTGGCCCCGGCGAGGCTTTGGACCAACGCATTGCGGAAGCTTGGCGGTCTGGTAAAGAGCGGCGAATGCCCTGCGCATTTGCCGGCGGCGTCAATAAGCTTGGTGCGTGAGCAGTACATCGTGGCGACGTCGCTGCGGCTTTGTTGCAGTGCGGCCAGGCTTCTGGCCAGCTTGTCGTCAAGCCAGATGTCATCCTGGTCGCTGAAAGCGAAGTAATCGCCGTCCACCAGTGGATTCTGAATCAGTGAAATGAAGTTCCTGGCAAAGCCCTGTCGAGGGCCCTCGAAAATAAACAGTCGAGTACCAAGCGTGCGCTGATAATGATGAAGAATATCCAGGGTGTCATCGCTCGAGCCATCATCGGAGACATACAGAATCCAGTTTTTATGGGTTTGCTCTATAAGCGAGTCAAGTTGTTCGCGCAGGTACTTTGAGCCGTTGTAGGTGCAAAGAAGAATTGCAATCAAATTGTTTTCGTTCATGTTCCTGGCTTTATAAAATTTTTAGGCATCTGCTGTATCGGCGGCAGGTCGACTCTCGGGTTGTGACTGGCGTACGCCTGATGAAGGTTTGTCCGATTTCATCAGGCAGGATGAACATAGTAATCCAGGGTTGTAGCCGTTGTCATTGGGGCGGTTGGTGAGTCAGTCGTGGCGCAGGTCGACTGGCCAGCTTTTAACTCAAATTAATATTCATTACACTAGTTTCTTGGGTCTCTGGGCTATTTTCGGAATATTCCTACAGGGCCGATTTCTATGAGATTTTCCTGAGATGTTCGTGAATTTTTGGGGCGGGTTTCGATCGAACGGGCTTGGCTCACCCCGGCATTCGTTCACCACCTGTTCGTCCGGTCGGTCCACATTCAGGCAACCGCTACAAAGCTCCGCGTATGCTGTCCAATCTGTCCTCCAGGGTTTTCCCACCTCCACAACCCGCGTATCATCCGCACACACAAATCTGAACATTCCCACGCTAGCCCCAGACCAAAAGTCTTGCGCCCCCCGCGTGTATGCTGCTTCAGGTACCCAGACAATCATCAGTGACATACAACGACCGGCCAGCTTCATGGCCAGGCCAGGCATGCCGGCTGTCCGACGGATGGGACGGTGCCCGATGAGATTTGAAGGAATAGGTTTTGATCAAGCGTAGAAAGGTTGCAATCGTTGGTTGTGCGTACCGTTTTCCTGGCTCTTCCAATGCGGGCTTCTGGCAAAACCTGATGGAGGGCCGCGACCTGGTGACTCAGGTTGACCCGTCGCGTTGGAACAAACGCGAGTTCCTGCACCCGGACAAGGCCAGCCCTGCAACCAGCTACACCTTCGCCTCAGGCACCTTGGGTGATATCAGCGCTTTCGACGCTGGCTTCTTCAGCATCTCGCCGCGTGAAGCCGCGATGATGGACCCGCAGCAGCGCATGCTGCTGGAAATGTGCTGGGAAACCTTCGAAAACGCCGGGGTCAAGCCGTCCAGCCTGCGTGGCAGCAACTGTGGCGTGTACCTGGGCATCGCCGGTGTCGAGCAGTCCTACCGCCTGCTCGAGGACCTGTCGGCCATCGATGGCGCCACGGCGACCGGCAACACCATGAGTATCGCGGCCAACCGCCTGTCGTTTTTCTACGACCTGCGTGGCCCAAGCATGGCCATCGACACCGCCTGCTCGTCGTCGCTGGTGGCCTTCCACCAGGCGTGCCAGGCCATCCTCAGCGGTGATGTCGACCAAGCCGTGACGGGCGGTATCAGCCTGCACATGCACCCGTTCGGTTTCATGATCTTCGCCAAAGCGACCATGCTGTCGCGCACCGGGCGCTGCCAGTCGTTCGACGAAAACGGCGACGGTTACGCCCGCTCCGAAGGCGGCGGGTTGTTCCTGCTCAAGGACTACGACCAGGCAGTGGCCGATGGAAATACCATTTTGGCGGTGGTGGCGGCCAGTGCGGTGAACACCGACGGGCGCAAGTCCAGCCTGACCCTGCCCAATGCCGAGGCCCAGGCGGCGTTGCTCAAGCGCGCCTACACCCAGGCCGGCATCGCACCCGAGCAGTTGGACTACCTGGAGGCCCACGGCACCGGTACCGCTGTGGGAGACCCGATCGAAACCCGCGCCATCGGCGAGGCGCTGGGCCAGGCGCGCGGCGCCGGCAACCCGCTGCCAATCGGCTCGGTGAAAAGCAACCTCGGGCACCTTGAAGCCGCCTCTGGCGTGGCTGGCCTGATGAAGGCACTGAACTGCCTGGCCGAGCGTACCGTGCCCGCTACCATTGGCGTGCAGGCGCTCAACCCGAACATCGCATTCGCCGACCTCAACCTGCAGGTGGTCACCGAGCCCCTGCCGCTGAAGGCCGATGGCCAGTTGACCGTGGGGGTGAACTCGTTCGGCTTTGGCGGCGCCAACGCCCATGTCATCCTGCAAAGCCCCGAGCTACAGGCGCCGGCAGCGCAAGCGGTCAGCGCCCGGCGCGTGCCGTTACTGCTCAGTGCCAAGAGCGAAGAAGGCCTGCGCGCAACCGCAGAACGCTTTGCCGCCTACCTGGCCGGGCAGCCGCAGGCCGACTATTACGATGTGGCCTACCAGGCGATGTTCCGTCGCGATGCGCACAGCCATCGCCTGCTGCTGGTTTGCGACACTGCAGCCGAAGCTGCCCAGGCGCTGGACGACTATGCCCAGGACCCGACCCTCAGCGAACTGAGCGCAGTGCTGGAGGCCGGCCAGGCCCTGGACGGCGCCTCGGCACCGGTATTTGTCTATTCCGGCAACGGCTCGCAATGGCAGGGCATGGGCCGGGCGATGCTCGACCAGCCGCTGTTCGCCGCCGCCGTGGATGAAGTGGACGCGTTGTTCCAGCCCTTGGCGGGCTACTCGCTGCGCGCCGAGCTGCTGGGTGACAACGGCGAAGGCCGTTATGCACGTACCGAAATCGCCCAGCCTGCGCTGTTTGCCCTGCAAGTGGCGGTTACCCAAGTGCTGGCTGCCGAAGGCATCCACCCGGTGGCGGTGATTGGCCACAGTGTGGGTGAAGTGGCCGCGGCCTGGGCCAGCGGCGCGTTGAGCCTGGAGGACGCCACCCAGGTCATCTACCACCGCAGCCGCCTGCAGGGCCTGACCCGTGGTACCGGGAAGATGACGGCGGTCGGCCTCTCGGGTGAGGCCACGGCGCAACTGATTGCCGAACTGAAACTGGACGGCCGCCTGGTGGTGGCGGGCGAGAACAGCGCCCGCGGCGCCACTGTGGCCGGTGAGGTCGACGCCCTGGCACTGCTGGAGGCGGCCCTGGAAGAGCGCCAGGTATTCGCCCGTCGCCTGGACCTGGACTACGCCTTCCACTCGCCGGCCATGGACCCGATCAAGCAAGCGGTTATCGACGACCTCGCGCATATCCGCCCGCAGGCTACGAAGATCCCGTTCTACTCCACTGTCGTCGGTGGCCAGTTGAACGGCGAACGCCTGGACAGCCAGTACTGGTGGCAGAACATTCGCTTCCCGGTGCTGTTCCAGGGCGCGCTGGCTGCCTTGGTGCGCAATGGCCTTAACCTGTTCGTCGAAGTGGGCCCGCATGCGATTCTGCGCAGCTACGTCAGCGATGTGCTGGCCGAGTGCGAACAACCGGGGCAGGTGATTGGCACCCTCAAGCGCAACGACCACAGTCCGCTGCTGCTGGAACGTACCGTAGCCCGCCTGCAGATTGCCGCCGTGGAGCCACAGTGGCAGGCACGCTTCCCGGTGGCGGGGCGCCCGCTGCGCCTGCCTAACTACGCCTGGCAGCGCGATCACTTCAGCTTGCCGGTCACTGCCGAGGCCTATGGCCCGCTGAGCCACGAGCGCGTGCACCCGTTGCTGGGTTACCCGGTAACGGACCAGGCGCTGACCTGGGAAAACCGCCTGGATACCCAGCAGTACCCGACCCTGGCCGACCACAAGGTGGGTGAGTCGGTACTGTTCCCGGGTGCAGGCTTTACCGAGCTGGCCCTGGCGGTGGCGCAACTGCACCAGCCGGGCGAGTTCGTCGATATCGAAGAGCTGGAAATTCACAACCCTCTGCTGCTGAGCAGCGAGGTCAGCAAGAAAGTGCGCGTGCAGGTGGAAGAGGCCGATGGCACATTGCGCATCAGCTCGCGCACGTTGATGCAACGCGAAGACTGGGTACAGCACGTGGTCGCACGCTTGCCGGGCGAAGCGCGCGGTGTGCTGCTGGACACCCGGGCACCGGCGTTGCCAGCCCGCCCGGCAGACTTCACCGGCGAGCAGCACCTGGCAATGACCTGCGCGGTTGGCCTGAACTACGGCCCCGCTTACCAGACCGTGGCCGCAGCCTGGGTGGAAGGGGAGCGCGTGTTGGCTCAGTTGGTCGTGCCTGCTGCCATCGAACACGAACTGGCAAGCCTGCACCTGCACCCGGCGCTGCTGGATGGTGCCTTCCAGCTGATTACCGAGCTGCTGGCCAGCCGCCAGGGGCATGACGATGGCCTGGCGTTCATCCCCGTCAAGCTTGGGCGCATTGCCTTTACCAATGCTGGTGGTGTGCCGGTGCTGGCCGAGGTGCGCCAGCGCAAGCGCACCGCGCATTCGCTGCTGGTCGACTTCACCCTGTTCGATGCCAGCGGCGCTGCCGTGCTGGCAATCAAGGATGCGCGCATGCGTGCCGTGCGCCTGCAGTACGACCGCAGTGGCGATATCAAGCGTATGGCCCATGTGGGGCAGGCCGCGCCAGGCGCAGTTGTGCCTGTGCAGCGTAACGCCGTGGCCTGCTCGCCGCTGGCCGAGGCCTTGCAGTGCCTGGCCGACGAGCCGGCACAGGTGCGTTACCTGAATGAAGTGGAGCCACTGCTGGATGTGCTGTGCAGCAGCTTTGTCCTCGATGCGGTGGAACAGGCCGGCGGCCGCATCAGTGCCGAGCAGGTCGCGCTATGGTCGCAGGGCCAGGGCGACTTCCTGGCGATGCTGTTGCGCTATGCCGAGCACGACGGCGGCCTGCAGCGTAGCGCTGACGGCGGCTGGCAACTGGTCGACCAGGGCGAGCGCCCGACATCGCAGGCTATCTGGCAAGAGCTGTTCAGGAGCTACACATCGCAGGCTATCTGGCAAGAGCTGTTCAAGAGCTACCCCGAGTACTTCCAGATTATCCATTCCGTTGGCCGTATCGGCCGTCATCTGTCGGCGTTGCTGGATGGCAGCCAGGCCTTCGACACCCTGCTACCGCGCGAAACCAGCGGCGCCAGCCTGGCGCGGCTGGTGCTGGGTGCGGCAGGGCAGCAGCACCTGCTCAGCGGCATTGGCCAGACCTTGGCCGCGCGCCTGGCGCAGCTGCCGCCCGGCCAGCGCCTGCGGGTGCTGGAATTCGGCTTTGGTGGCGCTTCGTTTGCCGAGCTGTTGTACGCCGGCCTGGATTTCGATCGCCTCGATTATACCTACTGCGTCGCCGAGCCCGAGCTTGAGCAGCGCCTGCGTGACGATTGCCCGGCGTTGGAGGTGCTTGGCCTGGAGCAACTGGCCGACGCCGGTACGTTCGACTGGGTCCTGGTGCCTACCGACTTCGGCCCCCTTGGTACGGTGGGTGACGCCCTGCGCCTGGCCAGTGGCCGGCTCAACCCGCACGGCCAGTTGGCGCTGCTTGGGCAGTACCCGGCGCGCTGGGCCGATTTCGTCTTCGGTGCCCAGCCAGATTGGTGGCTGGCCGGCCCGCAGCAGGCGTTGTCGCGCCAGCAAGGCCCGGCGTTCTGGAGCCATGAGCTGCAGCGACATGGCCTGACCGCGCTGCGCACGCTGGAGGCGTTGCCGGGTAACGCCTGTGGTAGCTACCTGTTGCTGGCGGACAAGCCCGCCGGTGCTGACACTGCTGCACCCGTGGCCGTGCAGCGCTGGGCCGTACTCGCCGAAGCCGGGCAGGGCGCTGCCCTGCGCCTGGCAGAGCAACTGCGTGCCCAGGGCCAGCAGGTTGACCTGTTGCAGCCGGGTGACGCCCAGGCGCTGGCGGCCCAGCTTGGCGCCTTTGCCCAGCCCCCTGAGCATGTGCTGCACCTGGCTGGTTTCGACAGCGGCACAGGCCTCGATGGCCAGGCCGAGCGCTGCATGCAAGCGGCCGCGCTGGTGCAGGCCTGTGAGTCGCTGACGATCGCCCCGCAGTGCTGGCTGTTCAGCCGTGGCGCTGCCGAGCACCTGTACAGCGTCGACACCGCCGCTGAGGTTGCGGCCATCGGCGACGCCGCCTTGTGGGGCTTTGGCCGTACCTTGGCCAACGAATCTCCGCACTGTCGTATTCGCCTGCTCGATCTGGCCCACGCGGCAGCGGTCGAGCTGGCGGTACCTGCGTTGCTGCACGCCGACAGCGAAACCGAGCTGGCCCTGGACGCCGAAGGCCGTCGCTACGTGCCGCGCCTGCGCGTGCTGGCCGACCAGCCGCGCCGCGCAGTGGGCGATGCGCAGTGGGTGTGCCTGGGCTTCGACCTGCCGGGCCAGCTGCGCAACCTGCGCTGGGAAGTGCGTGAGCCGCGTCAACCGGCGGCGGATGAGCTGGACATTCAGGTGCGTGCGACGGGCCTTAACTTCCGTGACGTGATGTTCGCCCTCGGCCTGCTGTCGGATGAAGCCATCGAAAACGGCTTCTCCGGCCCTACCTTGGGCTTCGAATTTGCCGGTGTGGTGCAAGGCAAAGGCGCCGAGGCAGTGGGCGACTTCGCCCCGGGTGACCGTGTGGTGGGCTTTGGCCCCTGCAGCTTCGCCAACCGCCTGGTCACCAACGCCAACGCCGTTGCACGCATCCCCGAAGGGATGTCGTTCGAAGCGGCGGCGACCATTCCGAGTACCTTCTTCACCGTGTACTACGCGCTGCATCACCTGGCGCGCCTGGAGCCGGGCGAGAAGGTGCTGATCCACGGCGCTGCCGGTGGCGTGGGCATCGCGGCCATCCAGATCGCCAAATGGCTGGGCGCAGAAATTCACGCCACCGCAGGCAGCGACGAGAAGCGCGACTTCCTGCGCCTGCTGGGCGTCAGCCACATCTACGACTCCCGTTCGCTGGCGTATGCCGACCAGGTGCTGGCAGCCACCGGTGGGCGTGGCGTGGACGTGGTGCTCAATTCGCTGGCCGGTGAGGCCATCAACCGCAACCTGCAGGTGCTGAAGCCGTTTGGTCGCTTCCTGGAGTTGGGCAAGCGCGACTTCTACCAGAACACCCGTATTGGCTTGCGCCCGTTCCGCAACAACATCAGCTATTTCGGTATCGACGCTGACCAGCTGATGAGCGAGCGCCCCGCGCTCACCCGCCGCCTGTTCGCCGAGATGATGGAACTGTTCGAGCAGGGCATCCTGCACCCGTTGCCGTTCCGCGAGTTCGACGCCAACCAGGTGGTCGAGGCCTACCGTTACATGCAGCAGGCGCGGCAGATTGGCAAGGTGGTGGTGACGTACGCCAACCCGATCCAGCAAACCGTCGACACCCGCGTGCAGCCGGTGCGGGCACTGCAGCTTGCCGCCGATGCCAGCTACCTGGTCACTGGCGGCCTGGGTGGCTTTGGCTTGCGTACTGCGCAGTGGCTGATCGACAAAGGTGCCCGTCACCTGGTGTTGCTGGGCCGTCGTGGCCCGGCCAGTGAAGAGGCCCAGCCGCAGTTGGCGTTGTGGCACGCCCAAGGTATCGATGTGCAGGCCGTGGCGTGCGACATCACTGACCGTGAGCAACTGCGCGGGGTGTTTGATCGCATTGCCGCCAGCCCATGGCCACTGCGTGGCCTGGTGCACGCCGCGACGGTGATTGACGACAGCCTGATCCGCAACCTTGACGGCGACCAGTTGCGTCGCGTGCTGGAGCCCAAGGCCAAGGGCGCGCAGTACCTGCACGAGCTGACCCAGGGCCTGGCGCTGGACTTCTTCGTGATGTTCTCCTCGGCCACCACCTTGTTCGGCAACCCTGGCCAAGCCAACTACGTGGCGGCCAACCACTGGCTCGAAGCCCTTGCGCGGCACCGTCGTGCTCAGGGCCAGGCAGCCACCGCCGTGCTGTGGGGCGCCATCGACGATGTCGGTTTCCTGGCGCGCAACAGCCAGATCAAGGACGCCCTGCAGAGCCGCATGGGGGGCTCGGCGCTGCGGGCTGAGGCAGCCTTGGCACAGCTCGAGGCCATGCTGTTGCAGGGTGATAACGGCCATGGCGTGCTGGAGCTGGACTTCAAGGCCCTGGCGCGCTTCCTGCCGAGCGCCACTACACCGCGCTTCAGCGAACTGGCCCGTGCCTATGGCGGCGACCATGAGGATGAAGGTGGCGGTGAGGACATCCAGCGCATGCTGGAGGAGCTTGACGATGGCGAACTGCTCGAACGCTTCGTAGACATGCTCAAGCACGAGGTGTGCGAGATTTTGCGCCTGCCGCCAGCACGCCTGGATGCCCAGCGCCCGCTGCAGGAAATGGGGCTCGATTCGTTGATGAGCGTTGAGTTGGTGGTGGCGCTGGAAGAGCGTTTCGGTATTCGCCTGCCGGTGATGGAACTGAGCGACAGCTCCAGCATCGACAAGCTTGCCGCACGCTTGCTGGAGCTGCTGCGCGGTGAAGCGAGCAGCGGCGAAGAGCAACTGGCGCAGAATGTGCTTGCCCGCCATGGCAGCGAACACAGTGCCGAAGAGTTGGCGCAGTTGAACGCAGCCTTGGCCGACAGCAACGCGGCACCCAACCGACTGATTGATTAAGAGTGCCAGATGACAGCCAGAACCCCGACCGGCCTTGGTGGTGATGCCAAGCAACGCCTGATCCAGCAAGCCCTCGCCCGGCGCCGCCATGTGGCTGCCGAGGGCGAGCAGGGCGCCACCCTGGAGCAGGTACAGCAGGCTGCCCTGAAGGTGCCCGAAGCGCACTATCGCTTTGATCAGCACCCGGGGTACCAGCAACTGCGGGTAATCCAGCAGAGTGCCATGCAGCTTGGCGTGAGCAACCCGTTCTTCCGTATGCACCAGGGCACCGCCGGCGCCCAGACGCAGATTGGCGAGCGCGAGTACCTCAACTTTGCCAGTTACAACTACCTGGGTTACTCCGGCCACCCGACCGTGGCCGAAGCGGCCAAGGCGGCGATCGACCGCTACGGCACCTCGGTGTCGGCCAGCCGCCCCGTTTCTGGCGACCGCCCGCTGCACCGCGAGCTCGAGCGCGAACTGGCCCGCCTGTACGAGGTGGACGATGCGGTGGTGATGGTCAGCGGCCATGCCACCAACGTCACCACCATCGGCTACCTGTTCGGGCCACGCGACCTGGTGGTGCACGACGAGCTGATTCACAACAGCGTGTTGCAGGGTATCCAGCTGTCGGGTGCCCGCCGTCTGAGTTTTGCCCACAACGACTGGCAGGCGCTGGACCGCCTGCTGGGCGAGCAACGCCAGCACTTCGAGCGGGTGCTGGTGGTGGTGGAAGGCATCTACAGCATGGACGGCGACTACCCCGAGCTACCCCGGTTCGTCGAGCTCAAGCATAAGCACAAGGTTTTCCTGATGGTGGATGAAGCCCATTCGCTGGGGGTGATGGGGGCGACGGGCAAAGGTATTCGTGAGCATTTTGGGTTGGCTGGCGATGACGTCGACATCTGGATGGGGACCTTGAGCAAGACCCTGGCCAGTTGCGGTGGGTACATTGCGGGCCGCACGGCACTGATCGAGCACCTGAAGTTTCTGGCGCCGGGCTTCTTGTACAGTGTTGGCATGCCGCCGGCGGTCACGGCCTCTGCGTTGGCAGCGTTGAAGCTGCTGGCTGCAGACAGCGAGCGGGTAGCGCAAGTGCAGGCGCGCGGGGAGCTGTTCCTGCGCCTGGCGCGTGAAGCAGGGTTGGACACGGCGACCAGTACCGGGTTGGCGGTGATCCCGGTGATTACCGGCAGTTCGTTCAAAGCCGGGCGCTTGTCCAGCGCCCTGTTCGAGCGTGGCATCAATGCCCAGCCGATTTTGTACCCGGCGGTGCCAGAGCATTCGGCGCGGGTGCGGTTTTTTGTGTCGTGCGAGCATACCGAAGAGCAGATCAGGCATACCGTGGCGGTGGTGGCGGAGGAGATGGCGCGGCTGGGGTGAGGGCCACGCCTACAGCCAGATGGCATCCCAGTGTGGGTATTCGCCGACATTGGGTGCCAGGCCGGCCCTGACCGGGTTGGCAATGATGTACCGGGCGGTATTGAGCAGATCATCATCCTTGCGCATGGCGCGATCGCAGTAGCCCGCCTGCCAGATGTGGGTGGCTGTTACACCAGCCTTGTGCAAGGCATGGCTGGACCTTGATTTGAAGCGGCGCATCAACGTGGCCAGCGTCACCTGTTTCAGTTCTATCAGCCAGTGCACATGGTCGGGCATGACGACCCAGGCCAGCGTGGCGCAGCTGTTTTCCCGGTCTGCCTGGCGCAGGTGATTGACCACCAGCCTGGCCAGGTTGAAGTTGTGAAACAGGGGGCGGCGCTGGTGGGTGACTGTGGTCAGCATGTATAGCCTGCCGGGGTGTGAAACCCGGTGGCGGCGCAGATGATGGGCGTGGGCGTATTGCATGGGGTCATCCTTGAGGCTTCGATAGTTCGAGCCAGCGTAGACGCCCACATGACGCCAGCAGCGATTCAACCATTGCAGAATGTGCCCACCGACCAGGGGGGCGGTGATTGGCCAGGGATATTGGCCAGCAGGCCCGGCCTCTTCGCGGGTAAACCCGCTCCTACACGACGGTCTGCGCCCAACCACCGATCTGTGCCCACCCCCCGATCGGCGTAGGAGCGGGTTTACCCGCGAATACGGTGGCGGCAGCAACGGTGAACGGCCAGGGACATTGGCCCGCAGGACCGGCCTCTTCGCGGGTAAACCCGCTCCTACACGACGGTCTGCGCCCAACCACCGATCTGTGCCCCCCCCGATCGGCGTAGGAGCGGGTTTACCCGCGAATACGGTGGCGGCAGCAACGGTGAACGGCCAGGGATATTGGCCAGCAGGACCGGCCCTTTCGCGGGTAAACCCGCTCCTACACGACGGTCTGCGCCCAACCCCCGGGCCGGGGACTGGGCGTGGGTCAGATATGCGGTGCCTCATACGCATTCAACTGCTCCACAAACCGCCAATGGCTCTTCTTGCCAAACCCCATCAACCGCTTCAACCGGATATCCCAACGCATGTGGTGGTTGGCAATCCATGGCAATGCAAACAGGTGCGCCCCGCGCCAGGGGATGAACGGGTTACGCCGCAGGCTGGCATAAATCTCGACGCGGTGGCTGGCCTGATGGCTTGCACAACGGGCATGGAAACCAGACGTGTCCGCCACCACCAAGGTGTTGGCTGGCACGGCAAAGCGACGGGGCGGCGGCAAGCCGAGGGCCGCCAGCTCGGGCTCGTCGATGCGGAACGAACCCTCACGGTGCATCTGCTCGCCGGAGCGCGCCGCCCCCAGGCTTTGACGGTACTCCCAGGCCAAACGCTCCGGCGTCAGGCGGTGCGACCCCGGCACATAACTGAACGGCCCTTGGTCATCCGCCACATCGTCCAGAAACAACCACGCCTTCGCCGTGGGGTGGAAGGTGTCGGCATGCAGGCGGGTCTGCGGGTCCTGGTCGGCATTGGCGGCGTCGATCACGATCGACTGCAACTGGTAGGTAATGCCACCGGTATTGGACGACGCATAGGCAATCAGGTCGCGCACCCCACGGTCCGCCACAAACGCCGCACTGGCCGGGTTTTGCGCCAGCACGTCCTGGTCAAGGCTGACCCGGCGGGTAACCGCGCGGCCCTGGCGCATTTCCCAGCCGGTGCTGCGCAATGCACCCAGCTCGGCGCGCAAGGCCGCAAACTGCTCGGCAGGCAGGGCGTTTTCACGAATGAAAAAACCGTTCTGCTCAAAATGCGCGCGCTCACCGGCATCCAGCCGCGAGGCCAGCGCATTGCGACGGTAACCTGCCATGGCCATCGCCAGCTGACGACGCTGCACATGCAGGCCCAAGGCATTGAGCCGGGCACTGCCCAGCACCGGGTTGTTCTCGAACGACTTGGCATGGGTAGCCAACTGCAGGCAATGCCAGGGGAGTGCCGCGTAACGGCCGATGTCCTTGATCGAAACAGGCATGATCTAGTCCTTTGATGGGGCCAATGGCCGGCCACAGCCGAGCATGGTCCGGGTATAGTTGAGCAACGGCGCCACTCGTCGATAGGCCACCGGCGCCGGGTGGGGCGCGCTGAGGCAGGCGAGGGCGTGCCAGGCATCGCAGGGCAGGTCTTGCTGGACGTCGGCATAGCGCGCATAGCGCAACAAGGCGCCGGCTACCAACTGGTCCAGGGTTAAACGCCGGGTGCGGCGGGGCAAGGGCTGATGGTCCTCGGTCAGGCCCCAGCCGGCATAGAACGGCGTGCCATAGGTGACCACCGGCAGCCCGCGCAGCAAGGCCTCGAAACCGGCGGTGGAACTGAGCGTATGCAGTGCATCGACCTGGCCATACAGGCTGGCGATGTCCACACCCGCCAGTACCTGATCGGCCAGCCCCACCAGCTGTGCCGGGGCGATGTGCCCGCGGCGCTTGCCGGCTTCCACGTCGGGGTGTGGCTTGTACAAAATCCAGGCATCCGGCAACCGCGCGCGCACCTGTTGCAGCAGCCGCAGGTTGCACCCGGCACCACCACCGCTGCACAGCGCCGAGGCATCATCCTCGACCTGGCCCACCACCAGTACCCGCAGTTGCCCCGGCTGCCCTAACAGCGCCGGGCGCACATTGCTGCGCAGGTTGAACTTGCTGGTGCCGCTGGCAACGATCTGCGCCCGCAAGCGCGCCGCTTCGGCCAGGCATGGGGCGTCAAATTCGCCATGCTGCAACAGCTGCTCCAGGTCGCTGGCAGAGTGCGCATCGTAATGAATGCCACCCCGGTCCAGCACCAGTGACAGCGCCGGGCTGTTGGTAGCCCCCAACCCCGTGGAGCGCAAGAAACCATCCTCGACCCGCCACACTGGCACCCCCGCCTGGCGCGCACGTTCGGCCAGGCCGGCCGGCTCGCGCGCAGCCCATACCAGCAGCCGACCCTGTTCGGCCGCTACCTGGCTTATCAGTTGCGGGCTGTCCACGCTGAAGCGCAGCTGCCCCCAACGGCTTGCGAAAAAACGCCGGATGTTGTGCTGCTTGTGCCGCTTCACGCCCAGCACCGTGGTGGGGCCGGCAAACGCAGCATCGCGGGCTTTCTTGCTGGCCAATTGGCGTGCAACGGTCAAGGCATCGGTCAACTGGCCGCTCAATGGGTCGACATAACGGCAGTAACGCACATAGGCCGCCGCCACCAGTTGCACAAGGTCTGGCCGTGCCTGCCGGCGAGCAATGGCCATGCGGTCATCGGTCAGCCCCCAGCCCGCATAGAACGGTAGCCCGAAGCAGGTGACCGGCACGCCCTGGATCAACGCCTCCAGCCCGGCCTGGCTGGTACCCACGTACACGCGCCGGGCACGCCGGGCCAGTGACGCCCAGGCTACCGGCCGCGCCTCCAGCGTTACCCCACGGGCCCGCGCGGCATCCAGCAGGCAACTGGGCTTTTGCCCGCCCAGGCAGTCCGGGTGAATGCGCACGCGCACGTCGGCATCCGGGTTTTCTGCCAGGGCCTCATCCAGCATTCGCACATAGTCGGCTTCGCATAGCCCGCCGCCCGGGATCGAATAATCCCCGGCAGTCTGGTCCACCACCAGCACCAGCGGCCGCTCGCGGCCCAGCGGGTCGTCGTCGGGCAGGTCCTGGGCGTTGTTGTACTTGCCGATGCCGCTGCTGCGCATCAAGGCAATCAGTTCGCGGGCGCAATTGAGTTCGTATGCGCTGAGCGCCTCGGGCTGCTGCAGGATGTTTTCCAGCAGCGAAGGGCGGTCGGCCAGGTAGTGGATGCCCACCGGGTCGACCACCATGGACATCGGCGTATCGCCCTCGATGCCCAGCGAAGAAGAACGCAAAAAGCCGTCTTCCAGCGCAATGTAGGGCAGCCCCCAGCGCTGGCACAGCACCCGGGCATGGGCCGACGACTGCTTGTAGCCGATACCGGCAATGGCCTTGAGCCCCTTGGGCGCCTTGCGGCCACGGCGCCACAGCCAGAAGGGCGGGCCTTCCGGGCCGAGGAACTGCGGCAAGTGCAGGACTTTCCAGGCCACCCATTGCGACATGATGCCGACCCAGCCGGTGCCGTCTACCAGGGCATCGGGTGGCGAGTAACCTTCGGGCGGGTGGGGTAAAAAGGGAGGCGTGTTGTGCATTACACGGCCCGCCACATGTTGCGCACCGGCGGGAACGGCACCCAGCGCTTGCGGCGCAGGGCAAAGCCATTATGCAGGTACAGGTGCTGCGCCCGATGATTGCTCAGCGGCACCTCCAGCTCTACCTGGGTAAAGCCCTGGCCGGCGGCGTGCGCGCAGCACGCCTGCACCAGCGCCGAGCCTACGCCGTGCTGGCGTGCGGCCTTGCTGACCCGCAGCCCGTACAGCAAGAACGGGTAGCGCCATTCGCGCAGTTCGCTCAGGCAGAACCCAATAAACCGCACCCAGCCGCTCAACAGGCCAAACTCACGCACGAACGGCCGCCAGTGCCAGGCAAACGGCCCGCGCCGGCCATGCTTGAATGCGGCAAAGCCCAGTGCCTGCTCGCCGTCGAAAGCCAGCAGCACACGGTCCCAGTGGATAGCCGACCCCAGCAAGCGATAGCGGCAGGCCGTGTTGCCAATCAGGAACGCCAGCGACCCCCGCCCCTCGGTCAGCAAGCGGGCCAAGGCAGGGTCTGCGGCACGCTCGCGCGACAGGTCCGATCCCAAAACGATACGCACCACGTTGTCAGGCTACCCCGGCACTGGCCACAGGCGTGCCCTGGCAGGTTGCCGGCGCCAGGGCATGGGCCAGCAATGTGCTGGACAACTGCTGCACCGGCATGGGCTTGGCCCCGCAGCCAGGCTGGCGGCGGTTGGACCACATCAGGTAGTCGGTATCACCCGCGGGCGCACCAACAGCCTGGTACACCTCGGGCAGGATCGGCACATGGTCGCCAAAGAAGCACAGCAGCGCCTCGTTCGGCTGGGCCAGCAAGGTGTCGCGCAGCATGCCCAGCATGCGGTCGGCGTTGCCAATGTGCCGCACATAGGGCGCCAGGTCTTTCATGCCCGGTTGCAGCGGGCGGTCGAACCAGGCCGGCAGCTCGTGCGCGGCTACGCTTTCCAGGTGCAACGGGCCATGGTTTTCCATGGTGACCGCATGGATGAACAGCGGCTGGGTGCGGCCTGGCGCCTGCAGCAGCGCGCGGATTTTGTCTGCCACGGCGCAATCACCAATGAACGGCCCGGCCTTTTGCGAAGCGTTGAACGCCTTCACATCGATGAATTCATCAAAGCCCAATGCCGGCAACACCTTGTTGCGGCCATAGAAACCACCGTCGTACGGGTGGATGCAAATGGTCCGGTACCCCTGCGCCTTGAGCCTGGAGGCGATACTGGGCAGGCCTTGGCGGGCCAGCACCCGGTACGGGTTGAAGCGGTGCACGCCCAACCGGTCGGCAGGGATGCCGGTAAGGTAGGCGAACTCGGTCCGCACCGTATTGGCGCCCCAGGCTGCCACCTGCAGTTTGCCCCGGGCCAGCGCCTGGCTGGCCAACAGGTCGTACTGGTCGAGCACTTGCGGGCGCACGCCAGGCCACAGCCCACGCACATCGAAGAACGACTCGCTCTGCACCGAGACTAAGTCCGGCAGCGCCCCGGTCTGGGCCGCTGTCGGCTGCCCAGAGGCCGGCACACTCACACCAGCAAACGGCGAGCCCAGCCCGTCCCGGTCCACCGGCGCCCGCGCCGCCCAGAAGTACCGCCACAAGCTGGCCGCCAACCCCCAGCCACGCACATCCTGCTCGGCATCAAAGCTCGGCTTCACAGGCCGATGCCCCAGGCGCAGCAAGCCCAGGCCCAGCGCCAACGGCAGCAACGCCTCAAGCCGCGCGCCCGCCACCTCGAAGTTCAACCCCGCCCACAGGTAAACCAGAAAGCCCACCGCCAGCAGCGCGGCCTTGCCAAAGCCAAAGAACGGCAAGTACAACCGCGGGAACTTCACTGCATCGCTGAAATACTCGAAATCTGCACACACAAACGGCTCGCGCAGCGAGTGATACTTGGCGTTGCTGACCAGCACGATCAGCAGCCACAGCAGCAACACATTCACGCCACTGAACAACGGCCGCGCCGTCAGGGCATACAACAGCCCGAAGGCCACACACCACAGCCCCGCGTGCAGCAGCCAGCAATCGGCCGGGCGACGCAGGGCAGGGCGGGGAACCAGCAGGCGCTCGACCGCGACGGTCAAGCCCAGGTCGATCAAAGCGACCGGCAACATGGAAACATCAATCACTGTACTTCAACCCACGCAGGATCATCGAAGAAAGCCACTGCGGGATAAGCCCCAGCAGCCAGGTGCCCAGGTTGAGCGGGAACGGAAAGCTGATACGCGCCTGGTTCGCCGCCAGCCCGCGCTTGATACGCCTGGCCGCTTTGTCGGCGGTCCACAGAAAAGGTTTAGGCCCGGGCATTTCGAAGCACATCTTCGACTCCACATACCCCGGCACAATCACATTCACTTTCACCCCTTCCGGCGCCAGCCAGTCGCGGATGGCCTCGCCGTACACCCGGATGGCGGCCTTGCTGGCGCTGTAGGTCGGTGTGACCGGCAAGCCACGCCAGCCCGCCAGCGAGCTGAACAGGGCGATCTGCCCGTCGCCACGGCTGCGCATGGCGGGCAGGGCGGCCTCGACGGTGGCCAGGGCGGCCATCACGTTCACTTCCATCAGGGCGCGGCTGTCGTCCCAGTCTTCCGCTTCGCCATTGGCGCCCACGGCGGTGTTAAGCCCTGCGCCCACCAGCACCAGGTCGGGCTGATGCTGCTCGCTTACCCGGCGCACCATGGCCCGCAGGGCGTCCAGGTCGCGCACGTCGAGGGCTTCCAGCAGCACCTGGGCACCCAGGGCGCGGCATTGTTCGGCCATTTCGGCCAGGCGGTCCTGGCGCCGGCCTTGCAGGATCAGCGTCACCCCCGGGGCGGCGTAGGCAGGCGCCAACGCGCCACCAATACCGCCTGTGGCGCCGGTGATGAGGATGCAGCGGGGTGAGGCATGCGAACTCATAGGTATTTTTCGATTCTTGAGGTTTTCGCCATCAGCACTTCCAGGCAGTTGGCCACGGCCATGTCCATGCCGCAGGCGGTGTAGAAGCCGCCGTTGACCTGGGTGGTGTGGATGACCGTGTTGCGGAAGCGTTGAAACAGCGTGTTGTCGGGCGCTTCGGGCTGCTGCCAGAAATCATCCAGGCCGCCCTGATGGGTTAGCCCCGGCATCGCGTAGATCGGCTCGGCCAGCGTGCAGGTAGGGCGGTGGTGCAGCAATGCAGAAGCCCCCGCGGTACTGTTGACGGTGATCATGCCGGTGATGTGCGAGAGCAGCGTAGGCATGTGCCCGCTTTCCATGAAGTCGACACGCTCGGCCACGTCGTACTTGCGCGCCAACTGCTCGGTGACCTTGCGGTAGTTGACCAGCCCAGGCGTCAACGGGTGGTTTTTCACCAGCAGGCGCGCATCGAAGGGCGCGTTGAGCGAGAACGAGTCGATCACATGCTCGATCACCTGGGTCATGTTCTGGAACGGCGAGTGGTCGCGGATTTGCGCATCGCTGTCCAGCTGCAAGGGCAGCAAAAACGTGGGGTGCCGCTCGCGGGCCACTTCGGCCACCAGCGCGTCGTCATGCACACGGGCGCGCAGCAGGCGCATGCCCTGGCGGATAAACCCGGCGTACTCCATGGCGGCGTTGAACGGGGCATGGGTGCGGTAGCGCGGGAAGCACAGCCGGTTCAGCGCGCCGCCGGCATGGTACAGCACATCGTGCGTGGCACGTGCGGCGAACGACAGCTTGAACGGGTTGCCATTCTGATAGCGCGGAATGTACTTGCCCACATCGCGGTACCACTGCGGGTCACGTGGCAAACGCGAGTTGTTGTTGACCCCGTCGCGCTCCAGCGTCACCCAATAGGGCCGAAAGTAGCCTTCCTCGAACACGTGCACGCGAATACCCGACAGCCGCGCCAGGGTCACGGCTGGGCGGTGTACCGGGCGGCAGTCGCCGAACAGCACCAGGTCGGTGATATCCAGTTGGCGGAACACCTGTGAATACCAGGCCTCCATGTCTTCCGGGGCGTGCGGGCAGGTCAGCTGCGCGCCGCCGGGGCCATACAGGGCGTCACCGACGTTGAAGCGCACACTGTGCACTCGCTGGCCGATATCCCGCAGCCCTTTGGCAAGGCGGCTGAAGAAGGGCGAACTGACACCCTGAAGCAGCAGAAAATTGTGTGACGGGATACGCAGCAGCGGACCACGCGTCGCCCTTGCATTCAGTTGGTCGGGCGCTTCATGCCCAACAAACTGCTCAAGCGTCGTTTCAAGTCCTGCCATCGGGAGGGAGCTCCAGGCTGCGGTAAGGCGTGCCAATTTTGTAGTTCGTATAAGGTTCGTTCGGCGGTGGTGAAGCGGTTGGTCACCAGGCTTACGTAAGTGGGGTAGAGCAGCAGCGTGCCCGCTACCAACTGGTCCAGCGTCAGTTGTCGGCTGCGCCGTGCCTGCACCGGTGCTTGAAGGTCCATATCGCGGGTCAGCCCCCAGCCGGCGTAGAACGGCTGGCCATAGGTCGTCACCGGCACACCGCGTAGCAGGGCCTCGAAGCCCGACTGCGAGGTCAGCACATGCAATTCGTCGACCACTTCCAGCAATTGCTGCAGTGGCGTATCGCCGATCACTTCATCGCACCAGTGCACGGTTTGCGCTTCGTCGTCACCGCGGGCGCGCGTGCCGGCCAATACCTCTGGGTGGGGTTTGTACAACACCCACGCATCAGGGTTTTGCTCACGCACGGCTCGCAGCAGTTGCAGGTTGCTGCGGATACGGTTGCCGCCAAAGCGGATGGACGCATCGCCCTCCACCTGGCCAGGCACCAGGATCACCCGTTGCGCATGCGAGGGGCGCTGCCAGCTGGCGCCGGGCAAGTTGTACTTGGTCAGCCCCGCCGCGCAGATGGCCAGGCGCAAAGCATGCGCGCGGGCCAACAACTGCGGGTCGAAGGGCTCTTCAGCCAGGATGCGCTCCAGGCGCGAAGGCCGGGTGGCGTCGTAGTAAATACCCAGGTCATCGACCACCCACGACAACGGTCGCGCCTTGCCGGCGCCCAGGCCGACCGAGCGCAGAAAGCCGTCTTCCACCCGGTTGACGGGCAGTGGGTGGGCGCAAAGGTGAGTGTCGTGCTTGCAGCCCCAGGACACCACGGGCAAGTCTTGCGCCAGCGGTTGCTCGGGCTTGACGAAGCGAATGGCCGCGCCATTGAAAAACAGGTTTGCCAGCGGTTCTTTCCAGCGGCTGAAACCCAGCATCTGTACGGTGTTTGGCAATACGCTGCGATGCCGCCGTTGCAGGCCCAGCCAGTTGATCAGCACCTCTGGCGTACACGGCTGACCACGTTCTGGGCAGACATAGCGTGGGTAGGCCACCAGGCTGGCATGAATCAGTTGCGCCAACGGCACAGGCTTGCGGCGTGAAGGTGCCGGCAAGCGGTCGTCGGTCAGCCCCCAGCCGGCATAGAACGGCATGCCCCAGGTGTGCACCGGTACGTCCCAAAGCAGGGCATCGAAGCCCAGTTGCGACGTCATCACGAACACTGCACGCATGCGTGGCAGCAAATCGGCCGGGTGAACGTTGTGGGCCAGTACCTGCACTCGCGGGTTGCCGGCCAGCGCTGCCAGGTCGAAGTGCCCGGCCTTGCGCCCGGCCACCACGTCGGGGTGCACCTTGAGCACGATGGTGCTATGCGGGTAGCGGGCCAATGCCGCCTCCAGCATGGCCCGGAAGTCGCTGGCCCCTGCACCTTGCAACGAGGCATCGCCACAGGTCTGGTCGGCCACCAGCACGCAGTCGGCCGGCAGCGCTGGCAGTTCGATGCGTGCGTCGTTGTACTTCGACACCCGTTGCTGCTGCCACAGGCTACGTAGTGCCAGGGCGCGTTGGGTTTGCTCGGCGTCGAGGGGCGTGGCGATCAACTGTTCGAGGCGGGACGGCTGGGAAGCGTCGTAGTAGACGCCCACGTCATCGACGATCAGCGACAGGGGCGGCTCGTCGGCGCCCAGGCCCACGGAACGGATGAAGCCGTCTTCCAGCGTGAGAACGGGCTTGCCAGCCTTGTGCGCCTCGGCCATTGCCTTGATGGCGCTTGGCTTGCGGCCCCAGGCCATTATCCAATCAGCGAGCTCGACATCGCGCACAGCACCGCTTTGCAGCGCGAATTCGGGCAGCAAGGCAGGCAACGTACTGATGCGCTGGGCTCCTTTTGACAGGATCAGCAGGCGAGGGCGGGGCGAAGCGTCGTCCATATACGTGGAGCGGCATCCATTCAGCAAAGGGGCGGCATGGGCCTATAGCCCTGCGGGTCCGGTGGAAACAAACGAGGGCGAATCTTAATACAAATTCACATTTGTAGGCGCGCCGCTGAGCAAAAAACGCGAAAAGAAATTAGACGATATGTGCAGATGATGACCTATGGCATCAAAATGACATCTGATCCCGGCAAACTCCTCGAAACCGCGGCGCACCACACCGCAGGGGGAACGTAACGCACGCCTGTAGGAGCGGGTTTACCCGCGAAGCCTTTTCCCATGGGTACAAAAGCTCATCTACTCCTGCTCCAGCATCCCCAGCAAATAGTGGTATTTCTCCAGCAATAACCCCATCCGGTCGCGCTCCTTGTACTCAGCGACCGTTTCTGGGCGCAAGCAATGGAACAACGCTGTGAGGAGGAACACGTAGCGCAAGTTCCCTAGCGCCTGTTCCACATCGAAGCGCTCCGGTAGCGCTGCTCGGTACGTTTCGATAAATTTCTCTTGTGCTGCCAGGAAGACATTCATTTCTTTACGCCGGAACAGACTGCCCAGATAGGCACCGCCATCGAATCCAAATCGGCCAACCTTCGCCTCGCTCCAGTCGATCAGGTACAGTTGGTCCTTGTCTATGAACAGGTTTTTGCGCAGGTAATCCATATGACTGATGCAGCGCGGGCTGCGCTTTGCTCTGGCTGCCATCTTGCGAGTCAATGGCAGAAAGGCCTTGAAGCGCTCGGCTAGGCCATCAAACCGATCGTCTTCAAGTCCGAGCTTCTGAAGGGATGGGAGGCAGCGAGCAAAGTTGAAGCGTGGTCGCAGCAGAAACCAAGGTCTGTAGAAATCCATGCTCCACAGCAAAGGTGTCTTGACCAACGGTTGGGACTGAAAATAGGCGTAGCTGAGGCTTTCCAGTTCGGCAATACCCAATGCCAACTGTTCGGCAATAGCGTGCATGTGGGGCGGTTTGCCATGCACGAATTCGGTGAAGATCAGGCTCTCCCAAGGTGTTTCGATCACACCTAGGCAGCAGGGATAGCGGAAGTGGGTACTGCCTGTGAGCATGCCCTCGGAACGATGAAAGCGCGCCTCTTGGCTGCCGATGAATGCCACCTTGCGAATTGACTTTTCCACCACCTCTACCGTAAGCCCAGTAGACGGATCCAGAAAGCGATGATGGCGAACATAATTCACGAATGAGGCATTCGCCCCCAATACTTCAGTGCTGATATCCAATACCTTCCCACGCCATTGAGGAACGAGCACGCTCAAGTGATCCTCGAGAGCTCCGCGGCACCAGCGGTAAAGCGTTCTGCTGGGTATCGGCTTGCTGATTGGAGGTGGGGTTACATCCATGTCGGCGGTGTCATACGTCAAAATTAAAGCTGGTGAAGAGGGGGTATGCTGCGTTATACGAGTCTTTCACACAACGGAAAGTTACGCAAAGGCTTGATTTACAAGGGTGGAAGGGTTGGTGTTCGGCTGAACAATCGTTGTTTGCGCGGAGGCCTACACGTTTTACGCTAGCTGAAGATAGCGCCATCAAGGGTACGAGAATGCGATAAGTGCTGGTAGCAGGACGTACAACCTTTCGACTGGGTTTGCATGCAATAGCGTTGGAGAAATTCGCGCTCTCGTGTGGTGAGCAGCAGGGCGGGATGTAGAAATCTGAGTGCGTCAAGGTGGGTGAAAAGCTCATCTGGCGATCATGCCCTAGGAAGTGGTGCAACTCATCATGGTTCAGGCCACTGAGCTTTCGGTTTAATTGATCACGGCCGACAGTTTGCTCTGTGGATTGTCGCTGACGGATTCAAAGGCCTCCAACTGCATATAGCGCCGTTGCAGGCACCATTAGTTGTTCTGCTCCAGCAACATCGCACCTACCAGGCGTGTGATTGCAGGATCTTTGGGGGAAGATGCCCACGACGTCGGTGCGGCGTTTGATCTCCGCGTTAAGCCGTTCCAATGGATTGGTGCTGTGCAATTTCTGTCGATGCGCTTTGGGAAACGCCAAGTGTGCCAGCACTTCATCTTCGCAGCCTGCCATGAGCGTAGCGATCTTGGGGTGCTTTTCACGCAGTTGGTCGGCAACCAGACGCCACTGTTGGTGGCATTCAGTGCGGCGATCTTAAGCAAAAACCATGCGCAGAAGCGCCGCCACCATGGTGCACTGGCCCTTGCCAATCTGCGCCATGGCGTTACGCATGAAATGCACGCGGCAGCGCTGTCAGGTCGGGTTGAAGACCTTGGAAGCAGCGGTCTGGAGCCCTTCATGGGCATCAGATATGACCAGCTTCACGCCCCGCAGAACGTGCTGCATAAGGCTTTGCAGGAAGTCCGTCCAGAACGGCTCGGCCTCCGAGGGGGCAACTTGCATGCCCAGCACCTCGCGCCCGCCGTTGGTGTTCACCGCCACGGCGATTATTACGGCGATCGAGACGATGCGTCCGGCCTCCCGCACCTTGACGTTAGTGGCGTCGATCCACAGGTAAGACCGTCGCCTTCCAAAGGCCGATCAAGGAAGGTGTGGACGCGTTCATCGATCTCGCTGGCCAGCCTTGATACTTGGCTCTTGGAAATGCTGGTCCTGTCCATGGCCTTGACCACCCGTCCACCGAACGTGTTGAAATACCTCGGATGTACGCATCCTGCATCACCGCCGCCATGGCCTTCTTGGCAGTACGGCGTGGCTCAAGAAAGCCGGGTAAATAGCTGCCCTGAGGCAGTTTCGGGATCTTTAGGTCGACATCACCAGCGCGGGTTTGCCAGAGGCGATCACGGTAGCTGTTGCGGCTGTCTACTCGGTCAGTGCTTCTAACGTCGAAGCCGGCACCGTACAGGCTTTCGACATCGACTCCATCATGCGCTGGGTAACGAACTGGATCATTTGCTTGAGCAGATCGGCGTCTGCCCCTTTCTCAACCAAATCGGTCAGTGTGATAGGGGGCTTGGTCATCGTGTTTTCCCTGGTGAGTGTTAGGTCTTCGCAAACTCAACGTTGGCCAAGAACCACAATGAACATCATCTTTCGCCCACAGGTCGCCTTTGGTTGGTTCAGTTCACACCACTTCCCGGGACACGATCCATCTGGCTTATGGCAAGGTCTGTTGGGGGGGGGGACGGAAGGCTATTTCAGCTCAGGCCGGGCAGTCTGTGCTGACTTGTTCCTAGCTATGCGTCGGGCCAAGCTAGAGCCTCTAGTCAGCTTTGGCCGGCCTTGCGACGGGGGTAACCCCGTAAGGCCAGAAGGCCCACGTAACGGCTTCGGGATGTTGCGATTGCAGTGTTGCGGGTGCCCCACCAGTCAGGTTGCTTTCAAATCGGCTTAACCACACTTTGCTTGCAGCTACAAAAACCTTACCATTTGCCCCTTCGAAAATGTTCAGCTGTCGTCAGGGACGAAAATGAATCACCTCAGCATCGCCAAAGAAGCTCTTATCGCCCAAGCCCAAGCCATCACGCATCTAGCCGACCGCATTGACGGCGAATTCCAGAGCGCAGTGGAACTCATCCTCGGCTGCAAGGGCCGCACAGTGGTGTGCGGTATGGGCAAATCCGGCCTGATTGGCCAGAAAATGGTCGCCACTTTCGCCTCCACCGGAACCCCAAGCTTTTTCCTTCACCCTGCGGAAGCTTTCCACGGCGATTTGGGCATGCTCAAGCCTATCGACGTGTTAATCCTCATCAGCTATAGCGGTGAAACAGAGGAACTTATCAAACTGATCCCTAGCTTGAAATCGTTCGGTAATAGGTTCATCGCGATGACCGGCAATGGAAAGTCAACTTTGGCTAAGCATGCAGATATCTGGCTGGATATTTCAGTAGAGCGGGAAGTATGCCCTAACAACTTGGCACCTACTACGTCTACTCTTGCTACGATGGCCATGGGGGATGCGCTGGCTGTAGCGTTGATCGACGCTATCCAGTTCAAACCGATGGACTTTGCGCGCTACCATCCCGGTGGTAGCCTGGGGCGTAAACTTCTGACGCGCGTGCGTGATGTAATGCATTCGCCTGCACCGGTAGTGGCACCAGATACGAGCTTCCATGACTGTCTGCTTGTAATGACTCGCAGCCGTCTCGGCATGACTGCGGTGATGGACGAAGAAAAATTGGTAGGCATTGTGACCGACGGTGATCTTCGTCGTGCGCTCCTTGATGATGAAGGTATTATTCGCTCAAGCGTTTCACAGTTCATGACTGCAAACCCTCACACTATTAGAGAAGACGCTCAGTTGTCTGAGGCGGAATCCTACATGCTAGATAACAAAATTCGGGCTTTAGCTGTGATTGATGAAAATAATTCAGTCGTGGGTGTGGTTGAGATTTTTGATTGACCGGGAGTGATCCAGACGTTCCTTAGTTTAATTGCTAGGGTACCTGTGCGTGGCGCTAGGGGGCATGGCGGGCCGTAATGCGGAGCACACGGTGGTATATGCTAGCTGCCGTATAGTTTGTTTTTTCGGCGGTGTGAATTTCACAGGTGTATTGGAGAGCAGTTTGAAAGTAGCCATTTGTGTTTCTGGACAGGTCCGCGATTTTGAGAGTACTTGGGAGAAGTCGATAGCAAACATATTTCACGATGTGGAATATGATGTTTATCTGGATGTCTGGGATAAAAGAGGTACTACAACTGCGATAGATCGCGTTTTCCCTAAGCACTTCTTGCAATATTTGATTGGCGAAACTCCAGCGAATAAATATGAGCCAGCTGATCTTAGGTCAAAGTTCCCTGTTCTTTTCAGAAGTATTTTTGAAAATACTGGCTTGGAACTGTCCGCGTTGGAAAAGGTGTTTTCACCTGTGCAAATCAATACCGAGGTTGCGTTTGAAAGCCTGTCCACAGAGAAGCGGATTCTTGATGTACGATATCCTGAAAATTTAAAGAAAAGCAATCCTCGGGATTTCAATTGTCTACCAATGTTTTATAAGATGTATAAATGCAATAAGGCCGTCTCTGAGTCTGGTAAGTCTTATGATTTTGTAGCCCGCGTTCGGCCTGATTTATATTGTGAGGATAAGATTTATATTCCTTGGGCTGAAATAGGGGATTCGTTGCTGGTGCGCGATACCCATAGCTCAAACCATGTCGACGACCAGTTTGCAATTGCTAAGCCTGAAGTGATGGATATATATTCATCTACTTGGAAGTATTTGACGGAGTATTGGGATGCTAAGAGTGTGAGGACCAATACTTCCGTTAGCGGTTTCTTGCTTGCGCATCATCTTGATATTCATAATGTGAAAATTATGAGGCAGCCTTGGTCGCAGATGCTGACTACGTCTAGGGCAGATTTAGACAGCTTATTAGATATATTGATTCGTGAAGTTGAAAGTGCGCCGCTGCGTGGCGTAAGTAACGACGCAATTTGTTTTGCTAACGAAATTTATTGCGAGTTATCGTCAGCAAAAATTCAGAAATCACGAGATAAGTTTGCGGCACTGCTTGCGGTGGAGAAAGACGTAACCCACGTAGGTGATTTGAAACCGTGGCTCAAACTTCATCAGACCAAAGGTTTGATTTTTGAAAGGAAGAAAGATTTTCATCAGGCTGTTATTAATTATAAACAAGCTTTGTTGAGTGATCCTTATTCGTTTGCGGCGCATAGTGGCCTAGCGAGGATATACAAGTCCAGTGGGCAGATAAAGTTATCGGCAGTGCACTACCTGTCAGCTCAGCAGATTCGACCTCATGATTGGTTTGTTCTTCGAGATGTTGCGCAACTCATGCTGGACGAAAAAAAATATCAGGATGCAGCCTTTTATGTGAATAAAGCTTTTAAAGTTTCGAATGAAAATAAAAGTATCGGTGCCCTCAGGGAGCACATTCTAGCGCTGGATTCTAAATATTCTACGGTTTGAGATTTAATATGATTTTAATAACGATGGCTGGCTTGAGTAGTCGTTTTTTTAAAGCAGGGTACGAAGTGCCCAAGTATCAGTTGGAAATAGATGGTGTCTCGGTTTTTGCTCGATCAGTTAAATCTTTCGAGCGTTACTTTAAGTCCGACTTTTTTGTGTTTGTAATTCGCGATGTGTACGGCACATATGATTTTGTTGATGCTGAGGCTAGGCGTCTTGGAATTACTGATTTTAAGATAATCTCGCTGCATCATGAGACGCGAGGGCAGGCGGAGACGGCCTATATAGCACTGAGTCAGTTTTCTGGTGATTTCCCTGTTTATATATTTAATATTGATACGTTCCGTTACGATTATTCTAAGCCGGAGTTTGTAGAGCGATGTGATGGATACTTGGAGGTGTTTCGAGCTGAAGGGGATCATTGGTCTTTTGTGTTGCCTGGAGGTGTGGAGGATGTAATCAAGACTGCTGAGAAAGAACGTATTTCAGATCTTTGTAGTGATGGTCTTTATTATTTTAAGCAGAAGACTATTTTCGAGGGTCTGTTCTTAGAGGCTCTTCAGTCCGAAAAGACTGTGCGTGGTGAATATTATGTCGCCCCGCTCTATAACGAACTAATCTCTCGTGGGGGTAGTGTTAAGTATCAAGTTATTGGTTTAGATAAAATTGATTTCTGCGGTACGCCCGAAGAGTACCGGCTTTTGTTGGCTCAGCAGTCACGTTGATTAGGTGAGAAGAGAAATGGAGAGCGTAGCTTGAAAAGAATTATCATGGATCTCGATGAAACTATCTGCTCGACGCAGGATGCTAACTACGTCGATTCCACGCCAAATATTGAGGTTATTAAAAAACTTTGGGATTACAAGGCTCTTGGCTTTGAGGTTGTGATCAGTACTAGCCGTAATATGCGCACCTACTCTGGAAATGTGGGTAAGATTACGGCTAATACACTACCGGTCATTATTGACTGGCTCAATCGCCATGAAGTCCCCTATGATGAGATTTACGTTGGAAAACCTTGGTGCGGTCATGAAGGCTTCTATGTTGATGATAAGTCAATCCGTCCAGATGAATTCGCAAAGCTTAGTTATGAGCAAATCAAGGTGCTGACAGGTATAAAGGGATGATTGTCATAAATTCGGCAGCCTATGTCGTTCCCGAGTTTAGGGCGGAGTTCGGGCGGATTCCCCCCTGTCTTTTACCAATTGGTAATCGAAAATTAGTAGAGTACCAAGTGCCCCTGCTGCGCAAGGCTTACTCTGAGCGAATTATCGTTTCTTTGCCGGTCGGATACGAATTAACGATTGATGAGCAGAGGCTTTTTGCCGATCTCAATATAGAGCCTACTTATGTTCCAGTAGATTTCACTCTGGCGGAAGCTCTCCTCTATGTGCTTAATACAGTGGGCGAGCCTACTGAGCCTCTCCGTTTGCTCCATGGAGATACGCTTTTGGAAGAAATTCCTGAAGGTGTAGACTTGATTGGTACAGCGGCCACGGAAGATGATTACAGCTGGGAAACAGAAGTCGTAGCGCCCGGACTGGAGGTGGTTTGGTGTGGTTATTTTGCTTTTGCTTCTACCCAAGTATTTATTCGGTCCCTTGCCCTCGCGCAGGGGGACTTTGTCAAGGCTGTACGGCTGTATTCTTCTCAAAATACACTGACCATGGTAGAGGTAAATGGTTGGCATGATCTAGGTCATGTAAACACTTACTTCGTATCGAGGTCGCGTATCACAACGCAGCGGGTCTTTAACTCTCTTCGAATTCAAAATGGCGTGGTTTGGAAGTCTGGCACAGAGCGTAAGAAAATTATTGCAGAAGGGGAATGGTTTAAGAAACTCCCGGTGCCATTGCGTCGATATATCCCTCAGCTAATTGATAGTGGAATTGATAGGGAGACGGGCGATGCATTCTATATGCTGGAGTATTTGACTTGCAGTCCTTTGAATGAAGTATTCGTGCATGGTCGGAATCCCGATTTTTTCTGGCGACGAATATTCAACTTGATGGGTGAGTTTCTCAGTGATGCCCGTCATTGCGTGATGACGGAAAGCGCTGGCTTCTGCAGGTCTGAAATATGTGCAGACGCAGTGGAACTATATAAAAATAAAACGTATATTCGGCTTCAGCAATACTCCGATAGTTGTGGGGTGAGTCTGGATGCGCCAGCGTCTTACGGTGATCGTGAGCTTCCGAGTATTTGGCGAATTGCGGAAGAATGTATTTCTCGTACTTTGGATCTTTCAGTCGTTCCTACAATTCTGCACGGAGACTTCTGCCTCAGCAATATTCTGTTTGATTCCCGTGGTGGAGCAATTAAGGTTATTGACCCCCGTGGTCTTAATCAGAATTACGAAGTTACTCTGCTTGGGGATCAGAAATATGATCTGGCCAAGGCTTGTCATTCGCTTATTGGACTTTACGATTTTATCATCGCCGGGCGCTATCAAATAGATTGTCTTCCTGGGCGAGGAGCAATCATTCGTTTCAGTGCTGACGACCGTCTGCTTAGTATTCAAAAGATTTTTATGGAAAGCCAGTTAATCCCCGGTATATCGGTCGCAGATATTATGCCGCTTACTGTGCTGCTTTTCCTATCTATGTTACCCCTGCATCATGATAGACCAGATAGACAAGAGGCGATGCTGATAAATGCTCTTCGTCTTTATGCTGAATATGTTATTTAAGTTTTGGCTATTTGAGCGTGCTTGGAAGTAGGGGCTATAAGTTAAGGGGCGGTTGGGTTGCTGGTGAGTTTTGGCGATTTAATCGACCCTTTACTCTTGTATGCAATCATAGACACCATCTGTCACAAGATGAGGCTCGATTTTAAGCGCGTCATGAACCCTACATTTAAAGTTGAATTATTAATGCTCGATGCTGTGCTCTGATTTTTCAGGAGCCCGCTCAACATGATGCTACGTAATCGATCCATGAACCCCACCTGCCCGCAAGGTAAGGTCTCAGTTTATCGTGGCATTACGGGCTTACAGTTCCACGGCAACAGCGACTCGTAGTCACCAACTGTCGACGCATGCGGCAGCTATTCCAGTGCGTGGCGCAGCCACGCATAGGGCTCTTGGCCGTTGGCTTTGGCGGTTTCAACCAGGCTGTACAGTTGTGCGCTGGCTACCGCGCCTTTTGGCGTGTCGCTGAACAACCAGTTTTTTCTGCCGATCACAAACGGGCGGATGGCGCGTTCGGCAGCATTGTTATCCATGGGGAGGAAGCCTTCCTCGACATACCGTTACAGTTTGCTCCAGTTGCTCGCCAGGTAGTTCACCGCTTTGCCAAGTGCGTTCTGTGCGGTCACTTGCGGCTGAGTCTTTTCCATCCAACTTTTCAATTGCCCCAGCAGCGGCACGCTACGTTCGTGACGACCGGCTTTACGGGCTTCATCGCTCACATCGCTTAAATCTCTCTCAACATCATACAGCTTGTTGATCAGGTTCAGCGCAATATCGGCCCGCCCGGTTTTTCCTTTCGGCTGCACTTTCTGGGCTTCAACGAATTTGCGTCGCGCATGGGCCCAGCAGCCCAAGCGCTCAACACCCGGCTGCGCACCCAGTGCGTTGCAGCCAGCGTAATCGTCGGTCATCACATAGCCACAATAGCCCTCGAGCAGGCGCGTTGGCACTTCCTGCGCCCGGCTGGTGAAGTAGTCGAACAAAATGACCGGCCTGCTTGGCGGGCCAACTGTTTGTATCCACATCTAGGATTGACTGCTTGGCTCACGGCCAGACTCTTTCAATACCTGGACACGGGTTTCGTCGCAGTGGACGACCTGGCTGGTCAGCAAACTGTCGCGCATCAGGTTTAGCAGCGGCTGGAAATGTTCACTGCACTGGATGACCCAACGCGCCAAGGTTTGCCTTGGAATATCGATGCCGTGACGGCCCAGTACCTTTTGGAAACGATGAAGGGGCAGACCATCGACGTACTTGGTGGTTAGCAGCATGGCCAGTACGCTCGGGCTGGCCATGCTCTTCTCGATCAATTGAGCGGGCTTGTCGGCTGTCACTGGTGCGGCTTCGCAGTCACGGCAACCGTAAACCTTACGGATATGCCTGATCACACGGATCTGCATCGGAACGATTTCGAGCTGTTCGCTGATCTCTTAACCGATGGCATGCTTGCGGCACCCGCAAGCGCAGGTCAGTTCATGCTCGGGCAGTTCGTGGACGACTTCAATGCGCGGCAAATCGGCTGGCAGCGGCTTGCGCTTGCCACGGCGCTTGGCGGTGGCAACTACCTCTTCATCAGCTGCCTCGTATGCCAGCTCAACCTCGTGTTCCGCTTCGTTGAACAACGCCATTTGAGGCGTTGCCGGATCGACGGTCTGCTCCGATTGTCGATCGAACAGGCGCTGCCTTAGCAGGGCAACTTGTTCTTCGAGCACACCCATCCTGGATTGCATCTTTGCAAGCATCTGCTTGAGCAATTCAGGATCATCAGGGAGGTTGTCGGGCACGAAATTCATGCCCCGGATTATACCGAATCAGGCCACGAATCGTGGCGTCAAAACCTGATGAGGACGGTTACGCCAGAGGTCGAAGCCATCGAGTAACTAATTCAGTTCCTGGACAGTCAGGACAATCGCTTCGTCGGTGGCGTCGGGCGAAGTTTTGAAACGTTCCGACTCCAGGCGCTTGAGCCAGAGACAGAAGCCGTTTCGCTCCCAATAAAGGATTTTCACGCGATTGCGGGGCTTGTTGAGGAAGACTAAAAGTACCGGGTCGAACACGGCTACCTTGATATCAAGCTCCACCAGAGCGGCCAGTCCATCGATGGATTTTCGGAAGTCGGCGGGCTTGGGATAGAGGTAAACCATTTCGACTTTAGCGTCGGGTCGCATCATGGTGAACGGGCTCCTGAGATAGTCGGAGCACAGCATCGGGCATCAACAAGCGGCTTTGAATGTGGGAGTCATGGAGCGGTTACCTATATACCAAGGCCCAGAACCGCTCATTCCTACCCAGAGGAACGCTTCGCGTCACGTACCTGAGGCAGGAGCCGTATGCGGTAGTTCCGCACGTACGGATCTGTGCGGGGGGGGGGGGGGGGGGCAGGTAACTGCCATCCCTACTGCGACCAAACGAGCTGCTGCAGCAGTGGTTACCGGCCTGACTTACGCAAGGTGAGTTGGGCGTACGCTTATGAAGAGAGTATGGGAAGCCAGGAGGAATAACAATAGGGTGAGATCTACAAATATTTGGTTTATGCACTTCCTGTCGTATTTAATGGCCAGAGCGCGATCGATCTGGCCATGCATTCGATACTCGTATGTATTGGAGGTGTGGAATTTAAAGCTATTATTGAGTCATCTTATTCATGAGTTTTGAATATCCATTAGATGTACTTATCAACATCTGTTTGCCTTGAGCTTGAAGTATTGCGTCAGCTACCTCCCGGAATGCACCCGAGCCACCGACTGTATTCAGCGTATATGTTGCTGCGTCTTTAATGTAACTCGGAGCATCTGCTACCGCAAAGGACAGCCCACAAGCCTCGAACGCCGGTAAGTCAATTGAGTCGTCGCCTATGCAGGCAGTCTGGGCCTTGTCTACACCAGCGGCAATCATGAGCTGTTCACATGCTGCGAACTTATCTTTGACACCAAATTCGCATAGGCTTATACCGAGATCGGTTACTCGCTTACGCAGTGCGGCAGAATCGCGCCCAGATACCACTGCGACACGTACGCCATTTTCCTCTAGCAAGCGCATTCCCATGCCGTCGCGGACATGGAATCGTTTGAGGCACTCGCCTGTTGCGTCATAATAGATGCCGCCGTCGGTTAGCACGCCGTCGACATCAGTAATTACTAAGCGTACATCCATCAACTCTGGCTTTTTTGGCAGTGATCGGCCACTTACGATTGCCCTCACTTTCTCTAAACATTCAGCAGTGTCAACACCGGGAGCTGTGTACGCTACCTCAAAAGCACGAATACAATAACCTGCTGCAAGAAGGCGCAACTGCTCCAGTTTTTCAGAATTCTCTATCATCGGTTGCTGGAGCCTCAAGTAGTCGGCTATTATATGTTTTCGATACGCATATACTCCAATATGCTTGAGGTACTTTGCCGCCTCTTTTTCACGAGGATATGGAATCGGGCTGCGGCTAAAATACAGTGCATTGCCTGAATTTGCGAGAACCACCTTCACAGAGTTTGGACTGGCGGCTTCTCGAGCGTCGATAGGATGGCAAAGAGTGCCAACTTGTACACTGGCGTCGCTAATCATGCCTCGGATCAGGGTGTCGACATCCTTAGGCCGGACTAGCGGTTCGTCGCCCTGCAAATTAATGTAAATATCGGCATCAACTGACTTCATCACTTCCGCTAGGCGGTCAGTGCCGGATAAGTGGTCGCTGGAAGTCATGATGTATTCTCCGCCAAAGCTGCGTACTGCTTGTGCAACGCGCTCATCATCAGTAGCGATGATCACAACATCGGCGTGGGCGACTTGTACAGCGCGTTCATAGACGTGCTGAATCATTGGTTTGCCAGCAATATCAGCCAGCGGCTTGCCTGGTAGGCGCGTTGAGCCGTAGCGGGCCGGAATGACGATCGCGACCCTGTGTTCATAACTTGCCATGTTCACAATCCTTGATTCAACTGGCTTGGCTTCAGGCAATAGTTAATGGCGAGAACGACTTAATCAAGTCATCCAGAGCTTTAATCTGTGCTAGGAATGGTTCCAGTTTGTCCAACGGCAGGGCGCTGGGGCCATCGCACTTCGCTTGATCTGGATTTGGGTGAGCTTCGAGGAACAACCCAGCTAAACCTACAGCCATTCCCGCGCGGGCCAAGTCCACCACCTGCTCGCGACGGCCGCCCGATGCTGCGCCCGATGGGTCACGGTTTTGGAGAGCATGAGTAACATCGAAGATGATCGGCAGGTCTTCGCAAGTACGTTTCATGACGCCGAAGCCCAGCATGTCTACCACTAGGTTGTCATAGCCCATGCAAGTACCACGGTCACACAGTATGAGTTGTTCGTTGCCCGCTTCCTTGAACTTGTGAACGATATTCTGCACCTGCGATGGACTCAGGAACTGAGGTTTTTTGATGTTGACTGGCTTCCCAGTTTTGGCGAGCGCCACCACGAGGTCGGTTTGGCGCGCAAGGAAGGCAGGAAGTTGCAATACGTCAACTACCTCAGCGACCGGCGCTGCTTGGTAAATTTCATGGACGTCAGTGATGATAGGTACGCCGAACTCCGCTTTCACCTTTTCGAAAATACGCAGGCCTTCTTCCATTCCCGGGCCGCGGTAGGAGTGAATAGAAGATCGGTTTGCCTTATCGAAGCTAGCCTTGAACACATAGGGAATCCCCAGTTTTTGGGTGACTCGAACATATTCAGCGCAGGCTTTAAGGGCCAAGTCTTCCGACTCAAGGACGTTGATGCCTCCGAAGAGAACGAATGGGCTTGCGTTGGAGCACTCGATTTGTGGGGAAATTTTCATTTTAGATGATTCTCTCTGATTGTGTTTGAGATTGCAGTGTCAAGCCCGCGTAGGACCGCAAAAAATTTGTAGCATTGCAAAAATTTGTCCGCATTCTCTACGAGACAACGTGCAGCAGAGGAGGTGGGGCGTAGTCGTTCTCCTGCTCATGCAATTTGTGCTTTGCGAAACCACTGGCTAAGATTCTAGCTTGTTCTGCTATGCATGGATGCTGGCTTGTTGTGTTAACAACCTTGGTTGCTGGCTTCAAGAAACTTCTGCAGCATCCAGCACGTCATCGCGGATGCTTTCAATAAGTGATTTATAAGAATGCTGATTGGCGAAGGTCAGTGCCGCAGCTTTTTCTGCAGACCTGCGAGCATCTTCATCTTTGATCAGGTTGATTACGCTTGCTGCGAAGCCATCTGCATCATCGTGGCAAGCCAGGCCTTCTGAAATATCAATTCCCTCGAAAGCAATGCTGGTGCCGACGATTGCCTTGCCATAAGCCATAGCCTCAACCACTTTAATTTTCATCCCTGTGCCGTAGCGAATCGGGCACACCATGACTTTCGATTCACCATAGACCGATGCTAAGGACTCGACGAAGCCTTGTTGCTTAATCATGTGTCTATAACAGGAGTTTGCGATAGCGCCCTTAACAATTTTACCGCGCGTCACATTGCCCTGAATGAGGAACCGGGCTCTAGGTAGCGCCTCTGCGACAATGGGGAGTACCTGCTCAATGAACCACACCAGTCCGTCGACGTTGGGTGCCGAGTTGGAGCCGATAAAGCTAATATCATGTACGCGCTTACGACTATATCCAAATCTTGGATCATCAGTGGCCTTCAGGGTAACGATCTTAGATTTCGGTTTGTAAGTCTCTTCGATTGCTTTTGTTTCAATCGGAGAGATTGAAATAGCTAGGTCGCATTTGTTGAGTAATTTGATTTCGCTGTTAGTGAAAACCTTAAGGTACTTTGACCTGCGCAATTTTGGCAGAGTTGGAAGAACGTCTGCTTTGATGCGAGCGGACTGCATGTCGTGCATATCAATAATGATGCGAGTACGGCTTTTCGGGAGGCTGCTTGGCATCATTTTCATATAGTTGAACCATGCAAAGTCATAGTTGCCAGATGCCAATTGCTCCTTGATCAGTTTCTCAAACTTTTCAGGCAATGCTTGTTTGTTATTGATCAGTGCGTCTTGGTAACGCAGCTTCTCCAGCCGGTCTTGGATCTTTTCGAGAAGCTTGTTGATTCTGGTCTTCTTCTTGCCTTTTTCAGAGTAATTGGGGTGCCGGCGAACCTCTACCGTAAGGTTGAGCGAGTTGTAATGGTTTTCTAGGCGCTCTTTCAACTCTACGGATGAGGTTTTTTCTTCGCTCTGGTTTAGAATCAAGAGTTTGATTCGGATGTTTAGGTCCAAGAGCGCTCGGATCATTTGATCGGTGCGGTGAGCGCTCCCCCGGTTAATCGGAATCGGAATGACCGGACTTACAAAGAGAAGGTTCTTTTTTTTTTAAATTCGTCTGGCAGGTTTACTTTATCGAAGTGAATCTTGCGCGTGATGTTTCTATACGAGCCATCTTTCTGCGCTACGAGTTCTGTTTCGAATGTACCGAACGAGTATACAGAGTTAACTAGATGATGTATGAAGCGGTTGCGCGTTTCCTTGTCAAAGCGGAAGCCATTCTGAAGTAGGTAGATTACATCCTGTGGCTTCTGCACTGAACGGTTAAAGTTAGGGTGGGCGTAGAAAGCGTCACCTGCATACAGTACTGGTTTGTCGAATAGAGCGGCCAAAACCCCTACGCCACTGTTTACAAGGAGAACAGCTTCAGACATCTCGATCAGGTCGTGAACGTGAGTGTCATCATCGACAAAGATAACATCGGCAACAGGGCGGGTTTGTTCCAGTGGGTGCTTTTTGGCTACTACGACCCAGTCATTAGATAGTTGCTGAAGTTGCGTTTTGGTGTCGGCTACGAGTTTGACGAAGTTCTGATAGTTGCCTACGGGGCCGCTGAAAAACTTGATGGTAGTGTCGGAAGGGCGCTGGAATGGAACAAAGAGTACTTTTTTTCCCTCCAGGCCGAGTTCTTTTTTAAGCGCTTCGCCCCCGATAGCTGGGCTTTGAGCTTCAAGTGGTGCATGGGACTTAGCTTCCGCAATGTACGCTTCAACTGCGGCAGTTTCATCTGCGTTTAGTGGTTTGTCCCAGCGAATGGGGTGATAGGTTGCACTATCTGCGTTGAAGCCGATATCAAAGAACCAAGAGCCTGGGAGTGCACCACGGTCAAACACCAAAACCGGGAATCCAAAGTTTCTCAAGTGAGTATAAACCCAGCGGCGGCGTTCATTGCCGTAAGGGTTTGGCATAATAACCATGTCGAATGACGAGTTGCGGAGAAAAGAAATTACGTCATCGGCCTTTTCGAAAGACCCTTCTTCCCTGAAAGTAAGTTGGCCGAAATAGCGAATGGTTTCCTCAATGCTTCTGTAGGCCGCCGAAAAGCGATCGCCCAAGGCCAATATTTCAAATACACCGTTCTTCATCTTCGCAAACTCGAGTGTTAAAATTTAATTAAAGGTTTCAGCGGGCGCAACTGGGGCGCGGCCATATCTGTCTTCAAAGCGAACAATGTCATCTTCGCCAAGGTAGGTCCCAGATTGCACCTCAATCATCTCCAGAGGGATCTTTCCTGGGTTTTCCAATGCATGAACTACACCAACTGGGATGTATGTCGATTGATTTTCGGTCAGCAAAATTTGCTTATCATCGATCGTCACCTTCGCTGTGCCTGTTACTACAATCCAGTGCTCGGCACGATGGTGATGCATCTGTACTGACAGCTTCTGGCCTGGCGCTACAGTGATGCGTTTGACTTGATAGCGGGAACCGTTGTCGATAGAGTCGTAAGCCCCCCAAGGGCGATAGACTTTACGATGATTCGATGCTTCAGTACGTTTGCTTTGTTTGATGCGATCTACCAGTACTTTAACATCCTGCGCTTTAGCCTTGGATGCGACCATTACGGCGTCGGCAGTTTCCACGACTACAACGTCATCAAGACCAAGAACGGATACCAGGCGGTGCTCTGCATGGACGTAGGTGTTGGAAGTCGTTTCTAATAGCACATCGCCACGAGTCGCATTGCCGTGTGCATCTTTGGCCGAGATTTCCCACACCGCGGACCAAGAACCTACATCATTCCAGCCTGCGTCCAAAGGTACGACCATTACTTGATCAGAGCGCTCCATGACTGCGTAATCTATGGAGATGTCTTCTGCTAGGCTGAATGCTTCGGGGTCTAGGCGGGTGAAGTCCAAATCCGAAGTAGAAAGTGTGATAGCAGCTTCAACCGTCAGAACAAGTTTTGGTGCAAATTTACGAAGCTCTTCAAGCATGGTGGAGGCTTTGAACAGGAACATACCGCTGTTCCAGTAATAGCGACCATCTGCAAGATAGTTTTTCGCAGTAGGAAGATCAGGTTTCTCAATAAACGATTCTACTGGCTGTGCCCCAGAACTTTTCTCTGGAACGCGAATGTAGCCGTAACCCGTTTCCGGTTTGGTGGGTACAATGCCGAATGTAACAATCTTGCCGTCCAGGGCGGCTTCTGCGCCCGCAGCAAAAGCGGCGCTCAAACTCTCCAGGTCGTCGATAGCGTGGTCTGCTGGCAGAACCAAGAGCAGTTCGTCTTGCCCAGCGCGCATCGATTGAATCACTGCGGCAGCGATCGCTGGAGCAGTGTTTCGCCCGATAGGCTCAAGCAGGATGCTGTTCGGAACAATTCCAAGAGCGCGGCATTGCTCCGCTACCAGAAAGCGATGATTTTCGTTACTGACGACTATCGGCTTCAAAGGTTCACTCTGAATATCCGCCAAGCGCGTCAGGGTGTTCTGAAATAGTGTCTGCTCACCGCTGATGGCGAGGAACTGCTTGGGGTGCATAGCTCGGGATAGAGGCCATAGCCTTGATCCAGAGCCTCCGGAAAGTATGACGGGGATCATTTAATATCCTTATCCTTGATCAGATAATTAATTGTAAGCGCCAGTGGCGCGGCCGAGCAGCATCGTCTGGACAACTGGTGCGATAATTTTTTGCCACTCGTAAACCGCAGCATTGGTGACATAAATAGTGTCGTCAGGTTTGATTGCAATCTGGCGAGCGTAGAAAATGGCTGCTGGATCACGCATATTCAGGCGCAAAACAGTAGGTCTTGCTTGTTTTCCATTGCCCATCCGGAAAACAAAAACCCCTTCCGGGTTGGCATTTGCTTCGCGCAAACCGCCAACACTGCCCAGTGCGTCTAGCAAGCTTGTGTTCTGGCTCGGAAGATCTTTCAAACCCGGTTCGGCTACTGCACCCATCGCGACGAAACGCTGACGTGCACGGTCCAAGACTACCTCTGAGTTCGGGCGAAGCACCATGTTGTTGCCAGCGAGGACATCTTCATAGTTGAACTGTTGTACTTGGCTACCATTGCGTACGGTAACGTTGACCAGATGTGGCTCCAGAACAGGACCGCCCGCTTGGTTGACTGCATCGAGCAAGGTGAGTGGGCCTTGCAAGGTGCTGAAGCGGCCAGGGGTCTTGACGGCGCCAGCAACAAGTACTGAGCCCGACAGGTCGCCGACGAGTTCGACATGAGTCTGTACGTCGGTAGTGATGCCCTTCAATTGACGGCGAATCATTATCTCAACCTGATTCAGTGTCATGCCCGCGACAAATTGGCGGCCAACATAAGGCAACGACAGCATGCCTTGAGCATCGATACGCGATTTCAGTTGAGTGCCGCCGGTTGCGAGTGGGGCGAACACTGCAGAGCCTTCAGGCGCGGTGTCAGCGATCAATACGTTCAGCACATCACCTGAAGCCAAGCGCACTTCGGGTGACTGAGGCTTGGTGACGTTAGCTTGGGCTGGGCGAGGTGCACCTGCCATGTATGGAGCAATGGTGCTCGCATTGATATCGACGAGGTTATATGCCTCGGTTTTGCTCTCAATCGTGCCTTTGTAGGGTCCAGCGCCTGATAGGGTGCCACCGCAGCCGGATAGCCCAATGGTTGCCAGCGCGAGAGCTGCCAGCTTCAGATTGATTGACTTGGAGGCAGCCAGGGATTTAATCACGATGATCCTCGATCGAAGCCAGAATGAAGCGAGTAATGCCGTAGAGCATCAGGAGACCAAGCAAGATAGTTGCCAGGTTGTACCAGCGCTCAGGGTACAGGGCGAGTTGTGGAGTGTTGGGGCTGACTACAGTAACCAGCGTGCGAATCTTCTTGCTTGCTTCGATCCGCGCATTGTCGAGTGCAGCAACAGCGGTCTTGTAGGTTTCTTCAGCGATACCGGCGTCGAGGGTCAGCTGCTGGAAGCGCGAAGCGACTACGTTGAGCTGTGAGCCCTGCGGGGACGAAACCAGCAAGCGTTTCTCTTTGGTCAATTGCCGAGTGATGGCTTCAACCTTCTGCTTCTGCTGGCGAACTTGCGGCGCATCAGCGCGCAGCTTGAATGACATCTCGGTCAGAACGGCCTGTTCCTTGGTGTACTGACCTTCCAGGTCGGCAATGATGGTGGCGCGGCTTTGTGCGGTGTTGCCACCGTCCAGTACCTTGTTCTCATTCTGGAAGTTCAGCAGCTGGGTCTTGCGCTTGGCGTAGTTGACGCGCGCAGTTTCCAGCTCGCCTTGAGCAAACTTCATCTGCTCACGGGCAATGTTGTGGCTGACTTCGTTGACGAAGTGTTCGCTGGCCTGAAGGATGACACGCAGCATTTTCTCGGACAGTTCAGGGGTAAATGCCTGAACCTCAACACGTAGCAGGCCAGTGGTTTCGTCGTAGTGGGCCGAAACCATGCGCTGGTAGTACTTCAGCAGGTCTTCGCGCGGTGCGTCCTTGTCCAGCCAGAAGAATACGTCGCTGCGCTGAGCTGCGAATTGCTCGATCCAGTGCACCTTGTCTTCGAGCAGCAGCATCATGTCCATCGACGTGATGTATTCGCGCAGGTAAAGGGTCTCTTCCCGCGAGGCCGGGTTGGTGCCTGTCAGCAAGGTAGCAAGGCCTGGCATCTGTGCACCTTGATTGTTGCCATCCTGGCGTACCACCACTTGGGCGGAGCTGACAAAGCGGTCAGCGGCAAATAGGCCGTAGTAAACCCCTGCCAGGATCATTGGCAAAACCACCATGGCGATCGCCAGGCGCCAGCCCTTCTTTTTACCCGTACTGCTCATAATTGGATGCATCCTTGAAGTCGAACGGTGCAACTTAATTGAATTAAAGTGATTAGCTGTTGTACGCCTTTATGCCTTCGGTAACATCGTCGTACACCTGAATGGATCCGTTGCGCACCAGTAGAACTACGTCGCAGAGTTTCTCGATTTCGGACATGGTATGCGTTACCAGAACAATGTTGGACTTTTGCAGCTTGTCAGCGAAAGCCTGAGCGCACTTGCTCTTGAACTGTGCATCACCCACCGACATCACTTCATCAATAAGATAGTAGTCGAAGTCAAATGCCATGCTCAGTCCGAATGCTATTCTCGAGCGCATGCCGGAAGAGTAAGTTTTAATTGGCTCGTCGATCCAGTCACCAATTTCGGCGAATTCCTGAACATATCGAATTTTTTCGCGCATGGCTTCACCTGTGGCACCATAAACACGGCAGACAAACTTAATATTATCTCTGCCAGTCATGCTTCCTTGAAAACCACCGGCTAACCCGACCGGCCAAGAGATGCTACGGTCGGTCACGATCGTGCCGGAGTCAGGGACATCGGCACCGCCAAGCAAGCGCATAAGCGTGGATTTCCCAGCGCCATTTCGACCAATTAAACCAATGTTCTTCCCTGGAGGAATGGCCAGCGACAGATTGCGGAAGACGTATCGTCGGCCGTTCGGGGTGAGGTATGACTTGGTTACGTTTCTGAGTTCGAACACGTTTAGCCTGCACTTAACCGTTCTTGGTGGAAATCAGGTGCATCCTGCGCGCGCGGTAAGCGCCTAAGGACAGGAATAGCAATACCAACGTGAATGTTGCGACATAGGTCCCTGATACGCCGTCCACTGGGGTGTAATGGGGCAGTACCTCAGCGCGAATCAGCTCAAGGATGTGTAGGAAAGGGTTAAGTAGGAGTACTGGCATCATGGCTTGTGGCAAATAGGATGCAGGAATCAGCACCCCGGATATGAAGTACAGTGGGAAGAATGCCATTCTGATGATAATTTTAAGGCTTGGTAGCGCATGGGTGATTAGAGCTAGAAGCATTCCTAAGCCAAACGCGAACATAAGTCCAAGTCCCAATGTGCCTACCCACTGTAGAGGTCTATGGACAGACATGTCGAAACCGAACCACGAAAAACCGAATACCATAAGGGCATAAACAGTTGCGGCAAGACAGGCTTCGACGATGACACGGGCTACGTAGGTGTCGAGGGGCTTGATTTGCTTATATCCGAACAATGAGCGATTTTCACGCAAGCTATCCATCAGCCGTAGTGCGGTGTTGCGAAAAAGCAGAAAGGGTGCCATTCCGATCAGAATGAATACTGGGTACTCGACCCCATAGACTGTGCGGCCACGCAACATTGCGAACAGCAGGGAGAATAAGAGGAGGTGAGCCAGCGGCTCGAGCAGCATCCAAAATGCCCCAAGGCGACTCACGCCAATACGTGCACGTGCTTCGCGCAAGACAAGGGCGAAGATGACCGATTTCTGGATCTGTAGAGACGAACGAGCTTTCAAGATGGCGACCGCAAAGCAATGCAGCGCGCCTAGGCACGCCGGAATTCATCTTCAGGGAAGGCTCGCCCTGAGGCGATTGCAGACGGTTATTCCGGAAACTTCCCTGTTCTAAGGGGCAGAAGGGTAAGCGCCGGAGGGTATAAGCGTCAAGCGAGATGCTGCAAATGTGGTGGAAAGTTCCAATCCATTGGCGATATTCGAGACGAATCGCACTGGAGCGAATGATGTCATAATAATATCATTTTCAGAGTGTAGTGGCCAGCATCTTTTCACTGTTCGGGGGACTTTGGCGCGCTGGAGGGGCAATCGTGCAAGTGAACAGGTTCACGTTGCGTAGCAGGTGAGGTTGTTGGTCAGCCGCTGGCTAGACGGTCCGCTCTTAAAGGCAGTGTTTGGGCCGTTGGCCTTGGCAAAGGAAGCAAGACAAGGGGCTGCAAGGCAGCCCCCAAAATGCCGGGTTGTGCGTGGCACGTGCTCGCGCACGCCCAGATGCACCAGCAATTCCGTTGGCCAGGTTATTCCCGGATCAGGCGGGCGATTTCGGCGACGCGCTGAGCGACCAGCGCTTCGTCGCCCCGGCTCTCGACGTTCAGGCGCAGCAGGGGTTCGGTATTCGAACCACGCAGACTGAAGCGCCAGTCGGCAAACTCGACGCTGATCCCATCGGTGCGGTCGACGCTTGGGTTGTGTGGCAAGTAGAACGCCAGAATCTTCTCGATGGTGCCCTTCACATCGGCCACTTCGTAGTTGATCTCGCCACTGCACGGGAATGCCGCAATACGCTCGTCTACCAGTTGGGCCAGGCTCTTGCCGGTGTGGCTCATCAGCGCGGCGACCAGCAGCCACGGAATGTTGCCGCTGTCGCAGTAGGCAAAATCGCGGAAGTAGTGGTGCGCGCTCATTTCACCGCCGTACACCGCGTCTTCGGCGCGCATGCGCTCTTTGATGAAGGCGTGGCCGGTCTTGCTCTGAATGGCCTGGCCGCCGGCGGCACTGACTTGCTCGATGGTGTTCCAGGTCAGGCGTGGGTCATGGATGATCTTGCTGCCCGGGTGCTTGGCCAGAAGCATTTCGGCCAGCAGGCCGACCACGTAGTAGCCTTCGATGAAGCGCCCCTGATTGTCGAAGAAGAAGCAGCGGTCAAAGTCGCCGTCGAAGGCGATACCCATGTCTGCGCCGGTCTCCAGCACTGCTTGGCGGGTAAGGTCACGGTTTTCTGGCAGCAGCGGGTTGGGGATGCCGTTGGGGAAGTTGCCATCTGGCTCGCCGTTGATGATGGTGATATCCAGCGGCAGGCGGGCCTTGAGCAGCTCCAGTACCGGGCCAACCGCGCCATTACCAGGATCGGCCAGTACTTTCAGGGGCTTGAGTGCGCCCAGGTCGATGTAGGTCAGCAGGTGCTCGATGTAGGCAGATTTGTCGAACGCTTCGCGTACGCTACCCGGCGTGGCCGCTTGAGTGCCCAGTTCGCCTGTTTCGACGCGCTGGCGGATATCGTTCAGGCCCGTGTCACCGCTGATCGGGCGCGACTGCTCACGCACCAGCTTCATGCCGTTGTAACCCTTCGGGTTGTGGCTGGCGGTGACCATGATGCCACCATCTGCCTTGTAATGGCTGGTGGCGAAGTAGACTTCCTCGGTGCCGCACAGGCCGATGTCGATCACATCGGCACCGCCTTCGGTCAGGCCCTGCATCAAGGCACGCGACAGGCCCGGGCTTTCAAGGCGCATGTCACGGCCGACCACGTAACTGCGTCCGCCCAATTGGGCCACCAGGGCGCGACCAATGCGGTAGGCGATGTCGTCGTTGAGGTCGGTCGGCACTTGGCCGCGGATGTCATAGGCTTTGAAGCAACGAGTTTGGATAGGTGCGTACATACATCTCTCATATGCGGTGCCGACTGCAGGCACCGTTTAGAAGGGGATGGTGGGCAAAATGAATAGCCGCATGAGTTTTGCTGCGCTACCTCGTTGAGGCAGGTATAGCCTGGCTGTAAAAGCCAAGGCTGGGGTGTTGCCACGAACGTTTAGGCCCGTGAAGCAGGTGACGGTATACCCACTCTGGAGGGGGCGTCGCTCTGCACATCGATCAGGGCCGAAGGCATCATAGCTGGACTTTCCAGAGGATGCTCGGGGCGCCGCGAGGTAAGCGCTGCAATTTCCGCCGCTTACACGTTCGGAAGGCGAGTGTAGGCGGCGGTCGGCCCGGCACTAGGGGCCACAGCGAGCGTCACGTTTTAGTGAGCGATGTCCATGGGGCCTGATGAGGTGGGTCGTATAACCGCGATGTCGACATGGTAATTGGCGTACTCGGTGGATCGGGCATCCGTACGCAGCGTGGCACTCAATACGACCTCTTGTTGACGGTTAATATCGGTCAAGTAGTTCTGGAACTGGTGCTCTTTCACAATGATCAGGACCACACAGTTTGCACCTTGTGAAAGATGGTCTTTCATTTCTGCCGCGCTGAACGCTACTGCCACGTTACGCTCGTAACTCTCTACCAGATCGCGAGTCGATGTGGTGTCCATAGTCAAAGCCCCAGTGAGTCCGCGGCGATTTGCCATCTTGGATTGGGTTAGAACATGACTACACATCTGCAAAAAAAGCGACTCGTACCACTCCACAGCCTTCTCCCTGGGTCGAAAGGGCGTCATAGATACAGCAGATCGCATCAGGTTGCCAGCCTTACGGGATAGCTGGCGTTGTGCCGCTACGCGCAGGGGGCTGCGGCTGGTTGAGGGCATGCTGAAGCAGTATTGGGAAGGCCGAGGGGCTATTTTTCTAGCTCATGATTCCTTGTTATGAGATTAAGCAGGGCATGAATATTTAAGTGAGGCCACTCATACAGGTAACCGATGAGATCGAAAGGCGCGCTGCTGAGTGCAAAATTTAACTGTTGGATGAGTATTTGTTCACCCAGAGCGAGGCGTTCTACGGTGCTCTTTTGGCGCGCGCCGGAAGGCGGCAGTCTAAGAGGTTGTATCGCTTTCTCAGACCAAGTCTGTAACCCCACGCAATTGTTTTCACCCCACACCAGCCTTAAGTTTTCTGAGGCTATTAAGGCTGATTTTCTGATTAAACTGCGTGATGACTGATAGGGCTGCCAGGCAGGTCCGCTGCCGAAGGGCGCTGCGCGAATGCGAGAGGTCAACATCCGACATTGTCCTTGCGCCGCCGCTGGGTTGTTCACTGGATGGCGCGTAGCAGGCGCAGTATGGGATGCAACATTGGTCGCGGAGTCTTTGTGTTTTCCAGCAGAATCCGCAAAATTATGGCAATCTGCCAGGCCTCGCTAGCCTTCTGGCTCGACTTGTACCCGTTCTGTGGCCTCTGCCCGGCACGCCTGCCTGACCGTGAAACGATGAACATCCCTAACTTCAAGAAGTTGTTTATGCCTGATATTTCAGCAGACGCAGCCAGCCTTATCCATGCCATAGCCTCTGCCACTGCGGTAATCGCTGCGCTGATCGCCGCCAGTGCGATGATCATTGCCCATATGACCTCGGATGTAAAAAACCAGCAAGCCGAAGTGCCCGTTTCCCGGGGGGCGCAGGTGGTTACTGTCGTCCAGGAGTCGGATGTGCAGGCCAGGCTGGAGATCGAGCAGCTCATGGAGCAGAACGATGCGCTCAGGGCGGAACTGGAGCGCGAGAGGGCCGAGCGGTTGAAGCTGGAAGCCAGCCTGAAGCCCAGAGCGCTGACGCCGCAGGCGCATGATGCGTTCAAGGCATTGGCGGGCGAGCTGAAGGCTAAGACGCTGGCGCCGGTGGTGTTGCTGAATATCCACAAAGATGACAAGGAAGCTGTGCGCTTTGCCAAGGAAATTGCCGTTGCGCTGACCAAGGCGGGTGTGCAGGTTCAGATCAAGCAGTTGCCCCTGCAGAAGCACAATACCGGTACCCAGGTGGTCGTTTATGCCGGGGTGGGCGGTGACGAGCTTGAGCAGGCATTCAAGACCGCTGAGTTTGCGTCTGACATCAAGCGCTCGGGGCAGAGCCCGCGGGTGAAGGTGGATGATGGGGACGCGATTGCCATTTCGGCGTTTATCAGTGTTTATCCGCGCAGTGAGATTTGAGCGGCGGGTGGGGGCTGTGATCTTGTAGGCATTGGGGGGGATGGCACCGGCGGTGCCGGTGTTCGCGGGCGCGCCCGCTCCCACAGGGCGGGGGCTTGGCCACTGCAGTGGTTTGCCCTCGCCATGTCTGGGCTGATGAAGCCCATTTCTTCTGACTGCAAGCGAGGCATAGCCTCGCCTGGTCTCGCGTCATTCCCTTCAGTGCTGCCTGTTTTTCGCAATCTCGATGTCGTTCATCAGGGCTTTTGCGGTGGCCAGCAGGTAGTCCGCTGCGCCCAGCATCTTGTGGTCGTCTTCCATGTCACCTTCGCGTACCAGGTGCTTGCAGTAGCCCAGCAGGACGGAGACGTGTTCATAGGCGTCATCGACGGGGATGCCGGGTTGGACGCGGAGCAGGTCCAGGGTGGGGTTGCCGGCTTCGAGGAAGGTTTCGATGCCTGCGGTGAGGAGGGGGGATTGGTTGTTGTTCTTCATGGTGAGATTCCAGTGCGTTTTTAGAACTCACCACCTCGATCTTTCTCACGGACAAAGGTGGCAGCCATTGCGCGGGGTGAGAAACCGATGCACTGAAACCGGCCAAGCCGAAGCCTGCCCGCGAATGGCTGCCATTGAACAGTAGAGCAGCAGTGCACAACGAGTTCTCACACCCGGTCACCAACAGGGCGACCCGGTGAAGTTATCCCTGGGGCATTTCCCCGACAATTCAGCTGCTTCTGACTGGCGCGTAGGATAGTTCGCTTGGTTGTCGAGCTGAAGAGGTGGGGCAGGGTTTCAGGAAAGTCTGACGTGCTGGGTGTGCCCCCCAAGGCAAGTAGCTTCGCCGTTATTGCCGACCGTTGTCGGCGGGGGTTTACCCGCGAACCGCCACCGCATTCGCGGGGGAAGCCCTGTACATCGATCGGGGGTGTTGAACGGGGCGTTAGCGTCGCCATGTTCCAGATGCGCTTGAAGCCGCCACGGCCGGCTGCTTTACGGGGTGAGCCTTGTTCGGCGGGCATTGTAGGAGAATGGCCGGGCATTGGTGGGCAGTGGGTGTCGAACCAACCGGGATTTGGCTACAGGCACAGGGCCGGAGTCTTGTGCATCAAGGGCCGGGGCCGAGCGAGGAGGAAACGGCCACTGTTGGTGGGGGGGCGAAGTTGAGCGTTTTGCTGACCGATTCGGTAACCATTCGCCGGGGTGGTTGGGTATTGTGCGGCCGGGTTACCCGCTAGGGTTGGTTGCGCAGCCGAAGGAAAACGGTTGCTGGAAAATGACCAACCCAAGGAGTGTTGACCATGCGCAATAACGTTCTGTCGTACCTGCTGCTGCCGCTGTTCGCCAGTTTGTCGTTCTCCCTTAGCGCCGCCCCGGCCAGCACCATGGCAGTGGCCGAACCGGTGCCGGTGGTGGCCCAGGCCCAGGCACAGCAGGCGCCGAGGCTGGACTTGAACACGGCAGATGCACTCACCCTGCAAAAGGAGCTGAACGGCATTGGCAAGGCCAAGGCGGAGGCTATCGTGGCCTACCGCGAGGCCAATGGGCCGTTTGCTTCAGTGGATGAGTTGCTGGAAATAAAGGGCATAGGCAATGCGTTGCTGGAGCGCAACCGGGACAAGGTGATGGTGGAGTAAGCGGGCAGGGGCCGGGGTGATGCCCTGGCCCGGCCTTTACGTGCCGGGAATGGCGCGCTCCCGCAGGCGCAGCGCCTGAAGGGCTGGGCGTTTTAGCGGTCTTGTGCGTCCTTGGCATCCGCCTCGGCATTGCGCTCATGTACCTTGCGCAATTGCTCTTCGGTCAGCGGCAGTTTTTTGGCCGTGTCGCGTAGCATCATCAACCCGCCGACAATCGAGCCGAGGGCTATGATGAGTATCAGCCAGGCATACCAGGGCATTGTCGTTCTCCTTAGATCGGGCCATGGGCAACGGTTACATAAGTTTTGAGCAATTGCCCGTTCCGTTGGTTCAATTATAGGTGCCAGGCCGTGCAGGGCCAATTCCGTGACCTGCGGGCCCCAAAGCCTGCGTCACTTCGTTTACAATGCGCGCCGTTTTCGACTTGCCAAGAGACCCTGCCCATGTCCGCCTGCCAGACGCCCCTGATCGTCGCCCTGGATTTCCCTACCCGTGAGGCCGCCCTGAAGCTGGCTGACCAGCTTGACCCTGCGCTGTGCCGGGTGAAGGTTGGCAAGGAGCTGTTCACCAGCAGCGCTTCGGGCATTGTCGAAACCCTGTGTGACAAGGGCTTCGAAGTGTTCCTGGACCTCAAGTTCCACGACATTCCCAACACCACCGCCATGGCGGTAAAGGCCGCCGCCGAGATGGGCGTGTGGATGGTCAACGTACATTGCTCCGGTGGCCTGCGCATGATGGTGGCCTGCCGTGAAGAGCTGGCAAAGCGCAGCGGCCCGCAGCCGTTGCTGATTGGCGTGACCGTGCTGACCAGCATGGAGCGTGAAGACCTGGCCGGCATTGGCCTGGATGTCGACCCCCAAGAGCAAGTGCTGCGTTTGGCGGCGCTGGCGGAAAAAGCGGGTATGGACGGTTTGGTGTGCTCGGCGCTCGAGGCCCCGGCACTGAAGGCGGCGCACCCATCGTTGCAATTGGTGACCCCGGGCATTCGCCCGGCGGGCAGCGCGCAGGATGACCAGCGCCGCATCCTCACCCCGCGTCAGGCACTGGATGCCGGTTCGGACTACCTGGTGATTGGCCGGCCGATCAGCCAGGCTGCAGACCCTGCGCAAGCGTTGGCAGCGGTGGTGGCGGAGATTCGTGGGTAATTAACCTGCGGTTGTCCAGCAAGGGCCTGCGCCGAACCACCGATGTGGGCCCACCACCGATGCCTGTGTCGAACCCCTGATGTGGCTGCACCCCCGATCCGTGTGTAGGAGCGGGTTTACCCGCGAATACGGTAGCGGCGGCAACGGTGAACGGCCGGTGGAAATTGGTCGGCAGGGCTGGCCCTTTCGCGGGTGAACCCGCTCCTACGACGGGCTGTGCTGAGCCAGCGATGTGTGTGTCCGCGAATGCGGCGGCAACGGTGGATGGCCGGTGGAAATTGGCCGGCAGGCCTGGCCCTTTCGGGCCACCGAGGCCTGTGTCGAACCATTGATGCGGCTGCGCCCCCCCGTGTAGAAGCGGGTTTACCCGCGAATACGGTGGCGGGGGCAACGGTGGACGGCCGGTGGAAATTGGCCGGCAGGCCCGGCCCTTTCGCGGGTGAACCCGATTACAAGGGCGTGTGCCGGGCCATCGGTGCCGTGCAGGGGCGTTTAAACCTTCAACACCAACTTGCCAAAATTCTCCCCGCTGAACAGCTTCAACAAGGTCTCCGGGAAGGTTTCCAGCCCTTCCACCACGTCCTCTTTGCTCTTCACCTGCCCGCTGGCCAGCCAGCCGGCAATCTCCAGCGCGGCTTTGCCGTAGTCTTTGCTGTAATCCATCACCACAAAGCCTTCCATGCGCGCGCGGTTGACCAGCAGCGACAGGTAGTTGGCCGGGCCTTTTACCGCTTCTTTGTTGTTGTACTGGCTGATCGCGCCGCAAATCACGATGCGTGCCTTGAAGTTGATGCGCGTCAGCACGGCATCGAGGATGTCGCCGCCCACGTTGTCGAAGTACACGTCCACGCCTTTGGGGCATTCGCGCTTCAGGCCGGCCAGCACGTCTTCGGCCTTGTAGTCGATCACGCCGTCAAAGCCCAGCTCGTCCTTCAGGTACTGGCACTTTTCGGCACCGCCGGCAATGCCGACCACGCGGCAGCCTTTGATCTTGGCAATCTGCCCGACAATGCTGCCCACCGCACCGGCCGCGCCGGAAATGACCACGGTATCGCCAGCTTGGGGTTGGCCAACCTCCAGCAGGGCAAAGTAGGCGGTCATGCCGGTCATGCCCAAGGCTGACAGGTAACGGGGCAGGGGGGCCAGCTTGGGGTCGATCTTGTGCAGGCCCTGGGGCTCGCCGGTGAAGTAGTCCTGCGCACCGAGGGCGCCGCTCACATGGTCGCCGGGCTGGTAGCCGGGGTGATTGGAGGCAACCACTTCACCTACACCCAGCGCACGCATTACCTGGCCCAGGGCCACGGGCGGGATGTAGGACTTGCCTTCGTTCATCCAGCCGCGCATGGCCGGGTCCAGCGACAGGTACAGGTTACGCACCAGTACCTGGCCTTCGCCGGGTTGCTCGGCGGGTACGGTCTCGAAGCTGAAGTCGTCACGGCGCACGGCGCCGACCGGGCGTTTGGCAAGCAGGAAGCGGCGGTTGGTCTGGGTCATGGCGGGTCCTTGTGGGCTGTGGAGGGCGTAAGGCGTTCAATCTACCTTGTTGATGAAGGCGGCTCCTTAAAATCACTGACAAGCATGGTAGCCCAACCGTTGCTGTGATGATGCTGCCCGGCCGAGCGGTGGCTGACTATGCTCTGAACCCCACCCAACCCCTCACAGGAGCACGCGATGAGCATGACCTTTTCTGGCCAGGTAGCCCTGGTGACCGGCGCGGGTGCCGGCATCGGCCGGGCAACCGCCCTGGCGTTCGCCCACGAGGGCATGAAAGTGGTAGTGGCCGACCTCGACCCGGTCGGCGGCGAGGCCACCGTGGCGCAGATCCACACGGCAGGCGGCGAAGCGCTGTTCATTGCCTGCGACGTGACCCGCGACGCCGAGGTGCGCCAGTTGCATGAGCGCCTGATGGCCGCCTACGGCCGGCTGGACTACGCCTTCAACAACGCCGGGATCGAGATCGAGCAACACCGCCTGGCCGAAGGCAGCGAGGCGGAGTTCGATGCCATCATGGGCGTGAACGTGAAGGGCGTGTGGTTGTGCATGAAGTATCAGTTGCCCTTGTTGCTGGCCCAGGGCGGTGGAGCCATCGTCAATACCGCGTCGGTGGCGGGGCTTGGGGCGGCGCCAAAGATGAGCATCTACAGCGCCAGCAAGCATGCGGTCATCGGCCTGACCAAGTCGGCGGCCATCGAGTACGCCAAGAAGGGCATCCGCGTGAACGCCGTGTGCCCGGCCGTGATCGACACCGACATGTTCCGCCGCGCCTACCAGGCCGACCCGCGCAAGGCCGAGTTCGCCGCAGCCATGCACCCGGTGGGGCGCATTGGCAAGGTTGAGGAAATCGCCAGCGCTGTGCTGTACCTGTGCAGCGACGGCGCAGCGTTTACCACCGGGCATTGCCTGACGGTGGATGGTGGGACTACGGCGATCTGAGTCGTTACCGTGCGGGCTGCTGCGTGGGCAAGCCCGCACCTGCGCGTGCGCTCACCAACCCCAGGCCAAACCCACCATGTCGCGCATGGGCAGGCTGCGCGTACCCAGGCCTCTCTTGAGCAAGCCGGGCAGTCAGCTGGCCACTCGGCTAAAAGCTGGCACCTATCTTCAGGCCATACTCGTCACGGGTTTGTTCGTCCGAGTCGGTCATCCGGAACTGCCCATCCAGTTCATAGTTGTAGCGGCTGAAGTAAAGCGAAGCGTATACCGGCACAGTACCGTGTTGGTTGAACAGCACACTAAGTTCGGCAAAGGGGTTGGTGGTATCTTTCAAATCAACCTCTTCGTTGCTGATGCCATGTATTTTCAATTGCGAATCGCCATTGATAACCTGGCGTATGCCCGCTTCGAAACGCAAGGTGGCATTATTGAAGCGGTAATTGTAACCCGCTACCAGCTTGGCGAACGGCGTGCGGTTGGTAAGGTCGACATCATGGCGGCTGGTATTGGGTTCCAAGCGGTTCCATTTGTAGCCGGCGCCCAGCAGCAGGTCGACTGAATGCCGTTCGGCCAGTGCCAACCGCCAGCCCAGGTCCAGGTCGGCCTGGCCGTCCTTGAGGTTCTGGTCATGCTGTTTCGAGTACATGCCACTGGCCTCGGCCTGGTAGACAAGGCCTTGCGTGGCCGTCATCTTGTTGCCGTAGTTAATGAATAAGCCACCTTCGGGCATATCTTCGGTTTCATTATTACGGCCGTTGAGTTCCAGTTGGGTGTAGCTCCCTTGTAAGCCAAGGGTGAACAACGGGGCGGTGGAAGTTTCGGCATAGCCAACGGTTGGCACAGTAAACAGCAGCAACGGGGTGACCACAGCAGTAAACATGGCTGTTTTCATTGCAAACTCCAGGGTGCACTGCAGGTCCGGAGAACGGGCCAGTTACCGATCACGATAGCGACGTTTTTATTGTGTGCAGGGGTGTTTAAAAAAATTTCAATACCCCACTTTTGGCGCAAATTTAATGGCGTCAATAGTGTTTGATAACGTGTGGATTGGAATAAATGAATGTTTTACTTGCGTCGATTTAATATGGGCAGGTGCCGTCGCAGGTTGAGGGACGGGCTATCATTGATGGCCTAGTGATATCTTTTACAGCTGGCACTGAAAGCGACCCTTTTGCAGCCAAAAACGACAAGACATAGCTATTTGACACTATTCTGACGCCAGCCCCTTGTTCATTGGCAGACAACGTTGCCACCCTTAGCCTTCGGGATAACCTCACTGGCTGAAAGGGGATCGGCGATGGGCACGAGCAAGCACGGTGTGCTGGCCAACCTGGGCATGGCCCGCAAACTTGGCCTGGGCTTTGCCTTGGTGCTGCTGCTGACACTGGCGGTGGCGGCTATCGGCGTCGCGGCGTTGCACAGCGTTGGCCAGCGCTTCGACAGCTTGCGTCAGCTGGCCCAGTTCAATACCGACTTGCTGCGTTTGCGCGAGCATGAGCAGGCGTTTGCCCTGCGCTCCGACACGCAGCAGGCCGACGCCTTGCGTGGCGGCCTGCAGGGCTTGGTGGAGCGCGCCCGCGGCCTGCCGGCGCTGGCGGCGGCGCAAACCGATCTTGCGGCCTATGGCCAGGCCTTCGAAGCCTTTGTCGAGGCCGTGCAAGCCAAGGAGCTGGCGCTGGACATGGCCAGCTGGTCGGTGTCCAACGTGTCCAACAACCTTGATGTGCTGCAGGCCGGCCTGGCCGATGACGGCGTGTACACCCTCAAGCAGTCCCAGGGCCAGCAGGGTGGCGAGTTTCTTGAGCAAGCCGCGCAGGTGGCCCAGGTGTCGCGGCTGATGCTGCAGGCCATGGACGAAGCACGGGTACGCCTGGAAAAAAGCCGCAAGGGCGAGGAGGGTGTGAGCCAGGAGCGCATTGCCCAGACGGTGGAGGCCGCTGGCCTGGTCAGCCAGCTGCAAGGCGCGGTTGGCGATGCCGGTTACCAGAGTGTGTTGGGCGAAGTGGCGGGGCACATTGGCAGTTTCTCGGAAAAACTCAACGAATACACCGACCAGCTGGCCCGCGAGCAGGGGCTCAAGGCGCAGTTGCAAGCCAGCGCCGAGCGGGTTACCGGTCGTGTCGACCAGGCCTACCTTGGGCAGGAGCAGGCCCTGCAGGGCGAGCTGCAGCGTAATGCCTTGGCCATCGGCCTGGCCACGGCGCTGGCGCTGCTTGTCGGCGTGTTGGCGGCCTGGCTGATTACCCGGGCTGTGGTCGGCCCGTTGAAGCATGTGATTGCCCGTGCCCAGCGCATTGCGGCGGGTGAGCTGGGCTTCGACGCCCAGGCGCCGCGCCGGGATGAGGTGGGGCAACTGATGCAGGCCATGCAGCAGATGGCGGCGGGGCTCTCGGGCATTGTCAGCGGCTTGCAGCAGGGCATCGAACAATTGGCCGGCAGCGCCCAGGCGTTGTCGACGGTGACTGAGCAGACCAACCGCGAGGTGGGCAGCCAGAAGGAGGAAACCGAGCAGGTGGCGACCGCCATGCAGCAGATGACTGCCACCGTGCACGATGTGGCGCGCAATGCCGAGGAGGCGGCGCAGGCGGCCCAGGCGGCGGACGAGAAGGTCGACACTGGCCAGCAGGTGGTGCGCCAGAGCATGCAGCGCATCGAGCAGCTGGCGTCGGCGGCAGAAGCTGCCAGTGCCGGCATCGACAGCCTCAGTGCCGAAATCCACACCATTGGTGATGTGCTGGAAGTGATCAAGAGCGTGGCCGAGCAAACCAACCTGCTGGCGCTTAATGCTGCCATCGAGGCTGCCCGCGCCGGCGAGCAGGGGCGCGGCTTTGCCGTGGTGGCCGATGAAGTGCGCGCCCTGGCGCGGCGTACCCGGCAATCCACCGAGCAGATCGAGACCTTGGTGGCCAGCCTGCGCGGCAATGCCCAGCAGTCAGTGACGCAAATCCGCGGCAGTACCGAGCTGGTGCGGCTGGCCGTGGCCGATGCACTGCAAACCGAAAGTGCGCTGGGCAGCATTGCCGCAGCGGTGTCATTGATTCAGCAGATGAACCAGCAGATTGCCGCAGCCGCCGAGCAGCAGAGTTCGGTGGCGGAAGAGATCAGCCGCAGTGTCACGCAGATTCGTGGCAGTGCGGACCAGGCGGCGTTGGCGATGCAGGACAATGCCCGGTCCAGTGTCGAGCTGGCGCAGCTGGGCACCGATTTGAAGGGCATGGTGGGGCATTTCAGGTTGTAATTTCGTTGCCTGTGCCGGCCCATTCGCGGGTTGTGTGATTTCCCGTCGTAGGAGCGGGTTTACCCGCGAAGAGGCCACCCCAGGCAACAACAACCCTCACCCCCTGCGCGGGTTAAGAATCACCAAGGCCAACACCCCCGCCACAATCCCCCAGAACGCCGAACCAATCGAGAACAAGGTCAGCCCCGAAGCGGTCACCATAAAGGTGATCACCGCTGCCTCCCGCTCACGCGCCTCGCTCATGGCCACGGTCAAACCGTTCATGATCGAACCAAACAGCGCCAGTGCCGCAATCGACAGCACCAGTTCTTTCGGCAATGCCGCGAACAGTGCCGCCAAGGTGGCGCCGAACACCCCGGCAATGCCGTAGAAAATCCCGCACCACACCGCCGCGGTGTAGCGTTTGGCCGGGTCTTCATGGGCATGCGGCCCGGTGCAGATCGCCGCGCTGATCGCCGCCAGGTTGACCCCGTGCGAGCCGAACGGCGCCAGCAGCAGCGAGGCAAAGCCGGTGGCCGAAATCAGCGGCGAGGCCGGTACCTGGTAGCCGTCGGCACGCAGGACGGCCACGCCGGGCATGTTCTGCGAGGTCATGGCCACCACGAACAGCGGAATGCCGATGCTGATGGTTGCCGCCAGCGAGAAGCTTGGGGTGGTCCACACCGGCTTGGCCACTTCCAGGTGGAAGCCGCTGAAGTCCAGCAGGCCCAACGCGCCGGACAATGCCGTGCCCACCAGCAGCGCGGCCAGCACGCAATAACGCGGCGACAGGCGCTTGACCAGCAGATAGCTGAAGAACATGCCCAGCACCAGCAGCGTGCGGTGCTGCGCGGCCACGAAGATTTCGCTGCCGATCTTGAACAGGATGCCCGCCAGCAGCGCCGAGGCCAGCGAGGCCGGGATGCGTTTGACCAGGCGCTCGAAGCTGCCGGTCAGGCCGCACACCAGCACCAGCAAGGCGCAGGTGATGTAGGCGCCAATGGCTTCGCCATAGCTGACCCCACCCAGGCTGGTGATCAGCAGCGCCGCGCCGGGGGTGGACCAGGCGACGGTGACCGGTGTGCGGTAGCGTAGCGACAGGCCGATGCTGCATACCGCCATGCCGATCGACAGCGCCCAGATCCATGACGAGATCTGCGCGGTGGTCAGCCCGGCCGCCTGGCCGGCCTGAAACATCAGCACCAGCGAACTGGTATAGCCGGTGAGCATGGCAATGAAGCCGGCGACCACCGCCGAGGGGGAGGTGTCTGCCAGGGGCCGCAGGCGTGCGGAAGTGGCATCGGTCATGAATAAAATCCTTGTAATGGTGTAAGCAGTTTTTTCAGACTACAGCGAGCAAGGTTGATCCTTGCCATACAGCGGCCATTGCTTTTAGCCGTACAGTCGCCAAATATTGGGCGCAATTGCGAAACTGCTTTGCAGGGAGGGTCGATGTACAAGGTCTATGGCGACTACCAGTCGGGTAACTGTTACAAGGTCAAGCTCATGTTGAGCCTGCTGGGCCGGCCCTATGAATGGCACCCGGTGGACATCCTCAAGGGCGAGACCGAAACGCCCGAGTTTCTGGCGATGAACCCTAACGGCAAGGTACCGGTGCTGGAACTGGAAGACGGTAGCTACCTGTGGGAGTCCAACGCCATTCTCAACTTCCTGGCCGATGGCAGCGAGTTCCTGCCCAGCGAGCCGCGCCTGCGTACCCAGGTGCTGCAGTGGCAGTTTTTCGAGCAGTACAGCCATGAGCCGTACATTGCCGTGGCGCGGTTCATCCAGTTCTACCTGGGGCTGCCGGACGAGCGCCTGGACGAGTACCGCAAATTGCACAAGGGCGGCTACAAGGCGCTGAAGGTGATGGAGCGACAGTTGCAGATGACGCCTTACCTGGTGGGTGAGCACTACTCGATTGCCGATGTGGCGTTGTATGCCTACACCCATGTGGCGCAGCAGGGCGGGTTCGACCTGGCAGAGTACCCGGCGGTAAGGGCCTGGCTGGAGCGGGTCAGCAGCCACCCGCGGCATGTGCCGATGGTGGGTTGAAAGCCGACCTGTTTTCCAGGCGCTTGCGCAACCCTTGTGTTCGCGGGCGTGCCCGCGAACACGGGCGCAGCCCGTGCCAACCACCGCGATGCCTGCTTCGCGGGCTCGCCCGCTCCCACAAGGGATCTGCAGCGTCAGTCAGATGGTGGCAAACCGCTCATCCAGGTAAGCGATGATCGCCTTGGACTCATACATCCAAGTCACCTTGCCGGCTTCTTCAATGCGCAGGCATGGCACTTTCACCCGGCCGCCACCTTCTTGCAGAGCCTGGCGGTGCACCGGGTCGTTCTTGGCGTCGCGCAGCGCCACCGGCACGTTCAAACGGTGCAGGGTGCGGCGGGTTTTGACGCAGAACGGGCAGGCGTGGAACTGGTACAGCGCCAGCCCCTTGGCCGCTTGCTCGATGCGGGCCTGGGCGGCCGCGTCGCGCTTGCGCTTGGCCGGGCGGCTGATCCAGTCACCGAACACAATGAGCTGGCCGAGGCCAACCCGCAGGGCTTTGACGATCATGGGCAACTCCTGAAATGCAAAAGCCGACCCTGAAGGGTCGGCTTGGGGTCAGCAACCAATCACTTGATCAGGCTGAGGAACTCGCTACGGGTGGCGGCGTTATCGCGGAACTCACCCAGCATCACCGAGGTGATCATGGTCGAATTCTGCTTCTCGACACCGCGCATCATCATGCACATGTGCTTGGCTTCGACCACCACGGCCACACCCGCGGCACCGGTTACCTGCTGCACGGCTTCGGCGATTTGGCGGCTGAGGTTTTCCTGGATCTGCAGGCGGCGGGCGTACATGTCGACGATACGTGCCACCTTGGACAGGCCCAGTACCTTGCCCTTCGGCAGGTAGGCAACGTGTGCCTTGCCAATGAACGGCAGCATGTGGTGTTCGCACATCGAATACAGCTCGATGTCCCGGACCAGCACCATTTCGCTGTTGTCAGAGCTGAACAAAGCGTTGTTGGTGACTTCTTCCAGTGTTTGCTCATAACCGCGGCAAAGGTACTTCATCGCCTTTGCAGCCCGCTTGGGCGTGTCGAGCAGGCCCTCACGGGAGACGTCCTCGCCAATCTGGCTGAGGATCTCGGTGTAGTTCTGTTCCAGGGACATGGATCTACCTGTGGGAAAAAATCGCAAAAACGAAGGGTACGGCGGTGAGGGCGGCGCTGCAAGCGCGGCGTTACTCGTCGCGGCCTTCGAGCATGGTTCGCTTCAGCATCACATACACCGCGCCGGTGCCGCCGTGGCGGGCACTGCACGAGGCAAAACCGAGCACTTGCGGGTGCTGGCGCAGCCAGGTGTTGACGTGGCTCTTGATCATCGGGCGCTTGCCGTCCAGGCGCGCGGCCTTGCCGTGGGTCACCCGCACGCAGCGCACCTCCAGTTTAGTGGCTTCGGCGATGAAGTCCCACAAGGTTTCGCGGGCCTTTTCCACCGTCATGCCGTGCAGGTCGAGGCTGCCCTCGAATGGAATCTGCCCCAGCTTCAGCTTGCGCAGTTGGCCTTCCTGTACGCCATCGCGGCGCCACATCAGCTCGTCTTCGGCGCCTACGTCGATGACGAACTGGTCGGACATGCCATCGATGACCAAGGCCTTGTCACTGCGCACGGTCGCCGCCTGGCGCAGGCCGGCCAGCTTCTGGCGGTCGGCCTTGGGCTTGCCGACGTCGGCACGGTCGTGGCTGATCGGCTTTACGCCGCGCACTTCGGCCTTGAACAGGGAAAAATCGTCGTCTTGCATGATGCCTCCACGTAGGCGACGTAGTTTACGCGACTGTGGGGCCGTGTGCAGCCTGTGCGGGCCTCTTCGCGGGTAAACCCGCTCCTACGGGGATGTCACAGAGCCTGAAGGCGGCGGGGTACCTGTAGGAGCGGGTTTACCCGCGAAGAGGCCCGCACAGGTTACGCAAAACCATCAATCGTGCTTCTTCATCAGGTGCGGCGACAGGTTAAGCTCCCGCCCGCGGCGCAAGCGGATACGGCTGCGCCGCCAGAAGCGCACACCCAGCCACAGCAACAGCAAGCCAGCCACGGTGAGGATGCTGGACAACGGTTTGTTGGCGTTGAGTTCCTGCAGGGCAGGGTAGTTGCCCAGCAGGCCGGCGACGCCGGCCATGGCCAGCAATACGCCCAGCGTCGCCAGCAGGGCCGACAGACCGGCCGCCAGGCGGGCGCCCCAGTTACGCGGCTCGTGCGGGCGCAGGCGCTTGGCGTCGAAACTGCCTTTAAGCTTCATTCCGCTCTCCTCGGTGGATATCCGGAATTCGACCTGCTGCTGCCCATCGGGTTCCGCCCGGCTGCTGGGCGGTCCTGCAAGCCGCTCAGATCAGGCTCGCGGTGGGTGCGACGCAAGCGAAGTTGTCAGCCATCACGGCCATTTCGCACTGGTGAATCTGCGCGGCCGGAATGACGCCGTCCTTGAATGCCAGGTCGCGGGTGGCCGACGCGTCTTCTACCAGGGTGCACCGATAACCATAGTCCTTGGCGCGGCGAACGGTGGTGCTGACGCTGGAATGGCTCATGAAACCACAGACGATCAGGTCCAGGTGGCCCAGCTCCTGCAAAGTTTCGTGCAGCTTGGTGTTCTTGAACGCGTTGGGCATGCGTTTTTCGATGACGATTTCACCTTCCAGCGGCTCCAGCCCCGGAATGAACTGGCCAGCCGGCCCCTGGGGGTCGAAGCGGCCACCAACAGTGCCCAGGTGGCGAACATGGATGATCGGACGGCCGCTTTTACGGGCGGCGTCGAGCAACCTGGCGATGTTGGCCACGGCCTCGTCCATGCCTGACAGCTTCAGGGGACCACTGAGGTACTCCTTTTGTGCATCGATGATGATCAGGCTGGCGTGGCTCAGCTTGGCCGGCGGATAGTCGCGGCCAGTGAGGCGAAACATCGTGGTTGGAACGGACATCAAGGGCTCCTTGGATAGGGCTTTTGTATACCTATTCTCCCCTGCCTTGGCGCCAATGGGAATGGTTGACAACGCAAGCGGCATGGTTACTGGCCTGTGGCTAGCCTTTGGGCAAGGCAAAGGAACAAATGTGCGGGTGGGGCTGTTAGACTTTTGTCCGGTCTGAAAATAGGAGTACCCCGTGATCACATCCCGTCTGCGCACGCTGCGCGACTACATCCGCTGGGCGGTCAGCCGCTTCCACGAGCATGACCTGTTCTTCGGTCACGGTGCCGACAACGCCTGGGACGAAGCCCGCCTGCTGGTGCTGGGTGCGGTGCACCTGCCATGGGAGGTGGCCGACAGCTACCTGGACTGCATGCTCGAGGACGACGAGCGAGTACGCCTTCAGCACCTGCTCAAGCGCCGTATCGAAGAGCGTGTACCGGCCGCCTACCTGCTGGGCGAGGCCTGGTTCTGCGGCATGTCGTTCATCGTCGACGAACGGGTGCTGGTGCCGCGTTCGCCCATTGGCCAGCTGATCGAAAAACGTTTTGAGCCGTGGCTGGCCAGCGAGCCGGCGCGCATTCTGGACCTGTGCACGGGGTCGGGTTGCATCGGCATCGTCGCCGCTGACGTGTTCCCCGAGGCCGAGGTGGTGTTGGCCGACCTGTCGTTCCAGGCCCTTGAAGTGGCCAACCAGAACATCGAGCGCCATGGCCTGGACGGGCGCGTGTACACCGTGCAGGGCGATGGCTTTGGCGGTTTGCCGGGGCAGCGTTTCGACCTGATCCTGTCCAACCCGCCGTATGTCGATGCCGAAGACTTCGACGACATGCCGGCCGAGTACCACCATGAGCCCGAGCTGGGCCTGGCCTGCGGCAGCGACGGCCTGGACCTGGTACGGCGGATGCTGGCCGAAGCGGCTGACCACCTGACCGAGAAGGGTTTGCTGATTGTCGAAGTGGGCAACAGCCAGGTGCATGTCGAGGCGTTGTACCCCGAGGTGGACTTTGCCTGGCTGGAATTCGAGCGTGGCGGGCACGGGGTGTTCATGCTCACCGCCGAGCAGTGCCGCCAGCATCAGGAATTGTTCAAGGCCCGCGTTTAGGCTATTTGGGGCTGCTTTGCAGCCCATCGCGACACAAGGCTCCACAAGGTGCGCGATCAATGTGTGGGAGCGGCCTTGTGTCGCGATGGGCCGCGAAGCGGCCCCAATCTCCACCGGCTGATGCGGTCTTAGCGGGTTGCAATCCAGATCAACAGCCCTGCCTGGAACACGGCAAACGCCACCAGGCAGGTAATGGTGAAACGCAATCCGCCATCTTCGCGCTGGTATTTGGCCACGCGCTCATCCCGCTCGCGCAGTTGCCCTTCCTTTTCCTGCAGTTGCTGGTCCGCCTGCTGCAGCAGGTTGGCGGCATCCAGAATCTCCACCCGCTGCAGGCGCTCGTTGCTCCAGGCGGCCTTGAGCTGGCCCACCGTCATATCCGCGGTACGGCCCTTCAGGTGCTGGCTGTCCTCGTACTGCACCTCGATACCCACCCCGCGCAAGCAGTGGTCACGGCGCAGGCGTGAGTCCTCGTTCAGGGCATCCTTGCTCGGCAGCGCCATGCCTTCAACCCGGTAGTGCGACCACCTGCGCTGCAACCACTGCGCGGCCTGGGCTAGCATGAAACGGCCGATGCCACGGTTCACCGGTTCCAGTTGCAGGCCATGTTCATTGCCAATACGCACCAGGCGCTCGGCATGGTCGACGCGGATGTCCAGGCGGTTCTGCTCTTTGTGCACTTTTTGCCCAGGCAGCTGGATTTCCATGCGCAGCAGGCTGTGTGCCTTGTCATGGCGCTCTGCATAGCCGAACTGCACAAAACGCAGCGGCCGCGCGCCGGTGCTGCGGTCGGTAGGCAGTGCTGCCAGGCGCAGCAGCTGGAAATGTTCGGCGGTCAGCTCGGCCCAGGGCAGGGCGGGGATTTCCTGGGGTTCTTCGGCCGGCTCGACGGCGGTGGGGGAGGTGGTCATCAGGGCTTGTCCTCAGCTATGCCTGCTGTATCGGCAGGCATGGCTGAGACCTGAGCCTGTTTGACTTACGCCGAAGGCAAATGCTGGATGAACGTCACAATTCGCTCGCCCAGCTCACGCGCCAGCGGCAGCTCGGGGTTGAGGTAGCTGTCGCGCTGCTGGCTCATGCCCTTGGGGCTGATGCGCAGCATGTGGTTCATGCCATCAATCAGGACCAGTTGTGCATCTGGCTTGGCCGCTTTCAGCCGTTGGGCGTCGGCCACGTCCACCTGCACGTCGTTGCGCCCCTGCACGATCAGCGCGGGCATGGGCAGGCGGGCAAAGGCGGCTGCCGGGTTTTGCTGGAACAGCGAAATCAGGTACGGCTGCACGCTGGGGCGAAACACCTGGCGCAACGGCGCAGGCACATCCAGGCTGGTCTGCCCGGCCTGCAGGCGGTCGAGCAGGGCACTGCCACCGGCCAGTTGCGCGGGCGGCAGGCGCTGGGCCAGTTGTTCGTGCAGTACCTCGGCCAGCGGCCGGCCGCTGCCGGCCAGGGTGATGACTGCGCTGGCGCCCGCCTGCTCGGCGGCCAGGCTGGCAATCAGTGCGCCTTCGCTGTGGCCAATCAGGATCAGCGGGCCGAAGCGCGGGTCGGCTTTGAGCTTGTGGCTCCAGGCGACCACATCGGCCACGTAGCGCTCCACGCTGAGGTCACGCTCGTCAGGCGTGGCCGGCTGGCTGGCGGCCACCCCGCGTTTGTCGTAACGCACGCTGGCAATGTGTTCGTTGGCCAGCAGCAGGGCCAGGCGCTTCAGGTTGTCGACCCGGCCCGACGCCGGGTTGTTGCCGTCGCGGTCGGTGGGGCCGGAACCGGCGATGATCAGCACCACTGGCGGCGGGGTGGCCTGTTGTGGCAGCAGCAGGCTGCCGTGCAGCACGCCCTGGCCGGTGTCCAGGTCGATCGGGCGTTGCAGTACAGTGGGGGCGGCGGCCTGGGCCAGGCCGGTGCACAGCAGGAAGAGCAAGGCGACGAGGCGCGACATCATGCGGTACTACATGGGGAGATGTGGGTTTGACCCAATGTTTGCAGGAAGGTTCTCGGGTGTGCATGGCAGGTTCGGCCTCTTCGCGGGTGAACCCGCTCCTACGGGGGGGCTGCACACCATTGGAATCTGGTGGTGACCGTGTAGGAGCGGGTTTACCCGCGAAGAGGCCAGCACAGTCGAGCCAACCATCTGTATACTGCTGCTTTCGTCCATTTCAGGCAGAACTCGCGGAGCGTCCATGTCCGGCAATACCTACGGCAAGCTGTTCACTGTCACCACCGCTGGCGAGAGCCATGGCCCGGCGTTGGTCGCCATTGTCGATGGATGCCCTCCGGGCCTGGACATTTCCCTCGCCGACCTGCAGCACGACCTTGACCGGCGCAAGCCCGGCACCAGCCGGCACACCACCCAGCGCCAGGAAGCCGACGAGGTGGAAATCCTTTCCGGCGTGTTCGAAGGCCGCACCACCGGCTGCTCGATCGGCCTGCTGATCCGCAACACCGACCAGAAGTCCAAGGACTACTCGGCCATCAAGGACTTGTTCCGCCCGGCCCACGCCGACTACACCTACCACCACAAGTACGGTATCCGCGACTACCGCGGCGGCGGCCGCAGCTCGGCCCGCGAAACCGCCATGCGCGTGGCCGCCGGCGCTATCGCCAAGAAGTTCCTGGCCACCCAGGGCATCACCGTGCGTGGCTACATGAGCCAGCTGGGCCCGATCGAAATCCCGTTCAAGACCTGGGAGTCGGTGGAGCAGAACGCCTTCTTCAGCCCTGATCCGGACAAAGTACCTGAGCTGGAGGCCTACATGGACCAGCTGCGCCGAGACCAGGATTCGGTGGGCGCCAAGATCACCGTGGTCGCAGAAGGCGTGATGCCCGGGCTGGGCGAACCGATCTTCGATCGCCTGGATGCAGAGCTGGCCCATGCGCTGATGAGCATCAACGCGGTCAAGGGCGTGGAAATCGGCGCCGGCTTCGCCAGTGTGGCTCAGCGCGGCACCGAGCACCGGGACGAGCTGACCCCGGAAGGCTTCCTCAGCAACAATGCAGGCGGCATTCTGGGCGGTATTTCCTCGGGCCAGCCGATCGTTGCCCACCTGGCACTGAAGCCCACTTCCAGCATCACCACCCCGGGCCGCTCGATCGATGTCGATGGCAACCCGGTGGACGTCATCACCAAGGGCCGCCATGACCCGTGCGTGGGTATCCGTGCCACGCCGATTGCCGAGGCGATGATGGCCATTGCGCTTATGGACCACCTGCTGCGCCACCGTGCGCAGAATGCCGATGTGCAAGTGAATACCCCGGTGCTGGGCCAGCGCTGATCCACCTGCACCTGCCTCTTCGCGGGTAAACCCGCGCCTACATTGGGATATCACTGCCCTCAGGTGCAGTGACAGGGTGAAATCCGCGTAGGCGCGGGTTCACCCGCGAAGAGGCCGGCCCAGGTCCCCACAAGGCCACCCCATGCAACCCATCCCCTACTGGCGCCTGTCCAGCTTCTACCTGTTCTATTTCGCCCTGCTGGGCTCCACCGCACCGTTCCTGGCGCTGTACTTCGACCACCTGGGCTTCTCCCCGGCGCGCATCGGCGAGCTGGTGGCCATCCCCATGCTGATGCGCTGCGTGGCCCCCAACCTGTGGGGCTGGCTGGGCGATCGCACGGGCCAGCGCCTGTTGATCGTCCGCCTTGGCGCGCTGTGCACCCTGGCCACCTTCGCCCTGATCTTCTTCGGCAAAAGCTACGCCTGGCTGGCGCTGGTGATGGCCCTGCACGCGTTCTTCTGGCATGCGGTGCTGCCGCAGTTCGAGGTCATCACCTTGGCCCACCTGCACGGGCAAACGTCGCGCTACAGCCAGGTACGTCTGTGGGGTTCGATCGGTTTCATCCTCACCGTGGTTGGCCTGGGCCGCTTGTTCGAGTGGTTGAGCCTGGACATCTACCCGGTGGCGCTGGTCACGATCATGGCCGGCATCGTTGCCGCCAGCCTGTGGGTGCCCAATGCCCAGCCGGTGGAACAGGGCGGGCGCAGCGGCACGGGGGGCTTCCTGCAGCAGTTGCGTGCCCCGGGGGTGATCGCGTTCTACGCGTGCGTGGCCCTGATGCAGCTCAGCCACGGGCCGTACTACACCTTCCTTACCCTGCACCTGGAGCACTTGGGCTACACGCGCGGTGCCATCGGCCTGTTATGGGCGCTTGGGGTGGTGGCCGAGGTGCTGATGTTCATGGTCATGAGCCGCCTGTTCGCCCGTTTCAGCGTGCAGCGCGTGCTGTTGGTCAGCTTCCTGCTGGCGGCATTGCGCTGGCTGCTGCTGGGCAACCTGGCCCAGGAGCCGGCAGTACTGATCTTCGCCCAGCTGCTGCACGCGGCCACCTTCGGCTGCTTCCATGCCGCCAGCATCGCGTTCGTCCAGGCCAGCTTCGGTGCCCGCCAGCAGGGCCAGGGCCAGGCGCTTTACGCAGCGCTGTCGGGTACCGGCGGTGCGCTGGGGGCGCTGTACTCAGGCTACAGCTGGAAGCTGCTGGGCCCCACCTTCACCTTTGGTATGGCCAGTGCCGCAGCCTTGGCCGCAGCCGTTATCATTGCCCTTTGTTCGCAACCGACCAGGACCCGCCCCTGATGAGCATTCTCAGCGTTTTCCACCCCGCCAGCCCGGCACTGCCGAACAAGGTGCTGACTCACCACGACGACATCGCCGCTACGTTGGCCGAACAGGGCGTGCGCTTTGTGCATGCCGAACCTGGCCTGCGGGTGCGCCCGGGCACGGCCCAGGACGAGGTGCTGGAGGTTTGCCGCGTGTATCTGGATGAGTTGATGACGGCGCATGGTAGCAAGGCCTTCGCGCTGCTCAACCGCGACGGTGAAGACCCGGCACAGGTCGATGTGCGTGATGAACATGTGCATGATGCCGACGAGCTCTTCGCCGTGGTCAGCGGGCGGGCGCAGGTTGGCCTGCGGCTGGGGGACTGGGTGTATTCGGTGCTGTGCGAGAAGGGTGACCAGCTGCTGGTGCCGGCCGGGACGCGGCGCTGGGTTGAGCTGGGTGATACACCGTTTTGCCTGGCGTTGCGCTTGTATGGCAGCGAGCAGGGCATGCAGGCGCGGTTTACCGGGGATGTAACGGCGCGGGCGTTTTTGGGGATCGACGAGTTGTAATGGCATTGCCGGCCTCTTCGCGGGTGAACCCGCTCCTACATTGACTGCGCGATGCCAAGGGCGGCGCAACCGTCGGTCGTAGGAGCGGGTTTACCCGCGAAGGGGCCAGTTCAGGCAATACGCCCCTCAGCGGTAAGTCGGCAAGGCAAACCGCTGCTGGCTCTGCAGCATTGAGATGACCGGCAGTTCACTGGCCTCTTCAGCCAGGTCACGACGGATGGCACTGATCGCCCAGGACAGCTGTTCGGCACTGTGCAATTGCCCGTAGGTCAGCACCCGGCGGGTAACCTTGCCATCCGCTGCGCGCAGGGTAAGCAGTACACCGCCATCGGGCCGGGCTTTGGTATTTACCTGATAGGCCGAAAATACCGAGGCGAACTTTTGCTGGATGAGGTCCATATCAACTCCTGGCTGGTGTGTGGCAGACATGAGTTGATGGTTGCAGTGACCGTGCCAGAATCCTGTTTGGCGAAAAACCCAGTAAATACAGGCGGTTACGGGTGATTTGCAGAAGCGGCATCGTGCAGGCTGCACGGTCGTGCATTTTGCACAGTGCATTTTGCACGGGTCAGGGTTTGCCTATCGGCCTCATAGAATCTGAACCTTTGACCGCAATGGCATGCCTGACGAACACTTGGGCCATCAATTATGCCAGGAGGTTCCCTATGTCCAGCCAAGCCGCACCCGCCACCATGACCGATGACGAAACCGCTGCGTTCGCCGAGCAGGTGTTCGAACGTGCCCGCCAAGGCGACGCCGACATGCTCGGGCGCCTGCTTGCCAGCGGCCTGCCGGCCAACCTGCGTAATCACAAGGGCGATACCTTGCTGATGCTGGCCAGCTACCACGGCCACCACGAGGCGGTGCGCGTGCTGCTGGCGCAAGGTGCCGATCCGCTGATTGCCAACGACAATGGCCAACTGCCAATTGCCGGTGCCGCATTCAAAGGGGACCTGGCGATGATTCGCCTGCTGGTGGAGCATGGCGTGCCGGTGGATGCCGCCGCGCAGGACGGTCGCACCGCGCTGATGTTGGCGGCGATGTTCAACCGCAGCGAAATCCTCGACTATCTGCTGGCCCAGGGGGCCGACCCGGCGCACCAGGACGCCCGCGGCATCACCGCCCTGATGGCGGCGCAAACCATGGGCGCAGCAGACACCGCGGCGCGCCTGCAAGTGCTGGCCGGCTAACCGCCTGGGGGCATTTGCGGCTATCCTTGGCGACTTTTCACCCGTCGCAGGCCCCCTTTCATGAAAACTCAGTTGCTCGAATTCATCAGCCTCATTGGCGCCGGCTGCATGCGTGAGGCAGATATCGAGCGTATCGCCGACGAGGCCGCCCAGGCCTACGCCGACCCTGTCGCCTTCCTGGCCGCCAACCCCGACATCAACTACGACGACACTTTCCCGATGCCTTTGGGCGAATGGGTGGTGCTGGGCAGCCTGCCGGATACCGTGGTGTTCCAGGCCGACAGCTACCAGGCGCTGTTCCAGCAGATCAGCGACTCGTTCGACAACAGCGTGCCGTTTACCCTCAAGCCCAAGCAACTGGCCCGTACCGAGCCACTGACCGCGCTCAACCGTATCCAGGTGCAGATGGGCGCGCTGAACAAGGAGGCCGGGGGTTATGTGCTGCTCAACTTCAGCCAGTTGCTCGATGATGAACTGCAGATGGTCATGGTGGGGCAGCAGGACCTGGCGCGGGTAATGGAACTGGGGGCAGCGCTGGGCATCAAGGTCGAGCCGGCGCTGGAAGCACTGAAGGTCGCCGTACACATCTAAAGCCTGGCACAGGCCTTGTGGGTGCAACTGTCTTGCTCAATTTCTGAAAGCTGGCGCGAGCCGTGTGTGTGGCCTTGTGTCGCGAAAGGGCTGCACAGCAGCCCCGGGATTTCAGCGTCGATGCAAATAATGCCGGGGCCGCTTCGCGGCCCTTTCGCGACACAAGGCCGCTCCCACAGATACTCCACCGCATCAGGCCCTGTGATATCCCTGTGGGAGCGGGCGAGCCCGCGAAGAGGCCGGCTCACGAAATATCAATCTTCAGCCCAGCGCAGTGTCGAGAAACATCATCACCGCAAACCCACCCATCAACCCCAGGGTCGCCGCTGTCTGGTGCCCGTTGCGGTGGGTTTCGGGGATCACCTCGTGGCTGACCACAAAGATCATCGCCCCCGCCGCCAGCCCCATGCTGATCGGGTAGGCGAGGGCAAAGCCTGTAGAAATCCCCAGCCCGATCACCGCCCCTAGCGGCTCCATCAGGCCCGACCCTATCGCCACCAACGCGGCCTTCAGGTTGGAAAGCCCCGTGGCGCGCAAGGCCAGCGCCACGGCCAGCCCCTCGGGGATGTCCTGAATGGCGATGGCACTGGTCAGTGGCAGGCCGATGTTCATGTCGCCATTGGCAAAGCTCACGCCAATCGCCATGCCTTCAGGCAGGTTGTGCAGGGTAATCGCCAGCACAAACAGCCACACCCGGCTGATGCGCTCGGCTTCGGGGCCGCACGGGCCGGTGCTTTCGTGTTCATGCGGGGTGAAGCGGTCCAGGCCCAGCATCAGCAGCACACCCAGGCCCATGCCCAGCACCACGGTAAACGCAGCGGCCGGGCCGTTGCCCGTGATCTCTCGGGCAGCCTCCAGGCCCGGCAAAATCAGCGAAAACGAGCTGGCGGCCAGCATCATGCCGGCAGCAAAGCCCAGCATCACGTCCTGGGTGCGCGCGTTGACATCGCGCAGCACCACTGCCAGCACGGCGCCCAGTGCGGTGGCCCCAAAGCCGGACAACCCGCCCAGCATGGCCAGGTGCAGGTTGTCGGCATGGTCGCCGTTCACCGCGTTCCAGAGGCTGGCGGCCAGCAGCACGCACACCGCCAGCAGGCTCAGCCCCAGGCCGGCGCTGAGCCAGGGGGTATCGGTAACCTGCTGGCGCCAGGCCTGCAGCAGTGAAGAGGGGGCGGCGCTTTGGCTGTGGGTGGGTGGCATGCGAACCTCGAATCAGTGAATGCAGTCAGTCTACCGAGGGACCTGCGACATCCGCCAAGGATTCCCTTCTATTGCTGCGATAGCTGACTATGCTGTGCAGCAAAGCCTCTGGACAGGAATTCAGACATGGGATCTACCTTCAACAGCCTGGTCGGGCTGATCATTCTGGCGCTGGATATCTGGGCCATTCTCAACGTGATCAAGAGTGGCAGCGAGGTGGGCATCAAGGTGTTGTGGATCTTGTTGATCGCCTTGCTGCCGGTGGTGGGGCTGGTGATCTGGGCGATTGCCGGGCCGCGGGGGAATGTGCGGCTCTAGGCGCGTTACTGACATAGCCAGTAATAGGGCCGTGACAAAATTTTCACATTGGTTTAAACAGAATCCGCACCCGCATAATGCTGCGTTGGCCTAGCGCCATCGCCTCTTCGCAAACCGCAATCCTAGGACCTTCCCATTCATGGCTAACACGGACGCCTTGAAGCAACAGGGCGCGCGAACGTCATTTTCGCCGACCTTGAAATCCCACCTGGCCTACACGCTGCTCAGTGGCCTGGTGATCATGCTGATGCTCAGCCTCGTGCGCCTGGCGCTGCTGGCCTACAACAACGACATGGTCGGCGATACCCCTTATTCGACGGTCGCCGAAGGCTTCCTCAACGGCTTGCGCTTCGACCTGCGGGTGGTGGTTTACATCAGTATTCCGCTGCTGCTGGCCATCCTCAGTCCCTGGGCCATGGCCCGGCGTGGCGTGTTCCGTTTCTGGCTGACCCTCGCTTCGAGCGTGGTGATGTTCCTCGGCCTGATGGAAATGGACTTCTACCGCGAGTTCCACCAGCGCCTCAACGGCCTGGTTTTCCAATACATCAAGGAAGACCCGAAAACCGTCATGAGCATGCTCTGGTACGGTTTCCCGGTGGTCCGCTACCTGCTGGCCTGGGCCTTCGGGACCTGGCTGCTGAGCCTGCTGTTCAAAGGTATCGATCGCGCCACCCGTGCCGAAGGCCTGTACCGCGTTGCCCCGTGGTACAAGCGCCTGGCGGTATTCATGGTGATCTTGCTGGTGGCCGTGGTCGCTGCCCGTGGCACCCTGCGCCAGGGCCCGCCGATGCGCTGGGGTGATGCCTTCACCACGGACTCCAACTTCGTCAACCAGCTGGGCCTGAACGGCACCCTGACCCTGATCGACGCTGCCAAGAGCCGTTTTGGCGAGGACCGTGCCAACATCTGGAAGCCAGTCCTGGAGCAGGACGTGGCCACGCAAAGTGTGCGTGAGCAACTGCTGACCGCCCACGACACGCTGGTCGACGCCGACGAAGCCGCTATCCGCCGCGACTTTGTGCCGCCGGCTGACCGTACCCTGCCGATCAAGAACGTGGTGGTGATCCTGATGGAAAGCTTCGCCGGCCACTCGGTAGGCGCGCTTGGCAGCCCCAACAACATCACCCCGTACTTCGACAAGCTGGCCAAAGAAGGCCTGCTGTTCGACCGCTTCTTCTCCAACGGCACCCATACCCACCAGGGCATGTTCGCCACCATGGCCTGCTTCCCCAACCTGCCAGGTTTCGAATACCTGATGCAGACCCCGGAAGGCGGCCATAAGCTGTCGGGCCTGCCGGCGCTGCTCAGCGCCCGTGACTACGACGACGTGTACGTCTACAACGGCGACTTTGCCTGGGACAACCAGTCCGGGTTCTTCGGCAACCAGGGGATGACCACCTTCATCGGCCGTAATGACTTCGTCAACCCGGTGTTCTCCGACCCGACCTGGGGTGTGTCCGACCAGGACATGTTCGACCGCGGCAACGAAGAGCTGGCCAAGCATGATGGCAAGAAGCCGATCTACGCGCTGCTGCAGACGCTGTCCAACCACACGCCGTACGCCCTGCCGAAGGACTTGCCGGTAGAGAAAGTGACCGGCCAGGGCCGTCTGGACGAGCACCTGACCGCCATGCGTTATTCGGACTGGGCGCTGGGCCAGTTCTTCGAGAAGGCGCGTAAGGAGCCTTACTTCAAGGACACCCTGTTCGTCATCGTCGGTGACCATGGCTTTGGCAACAACCAGCAGGTTACCGAGCTGGACCTGGGCCGCTTCAACGTGCCGCTGCTGCTGATTGCCCCGGGCATTCAGGAGAAGTTCGGTGCGGTGAACCACACTGTGGGTACCCAGGTCGACATCGTGCCGACCATCATGGGCCGCCTGGGTGGCAAGGCTCGCCACCAGTGCTGGGGGCGCGACCTGCTCAATCTGCCCGAGGGTGACCAGGGCGTGGGCATGATCAAACCGTCGGGCAGCGAGCAGATTGTCGGGTTGGTGCAGGGTGACCGTATCCTGATCGAGTCCAAGGACATGAGCCCGCGGATGTACCGCTACCAGTTGGGCAGCGAGTTCAAGGCCGAACTGATCGAAAGCCCGGACCAGGCGGAAATGCTCAAGAAGCTGGAAGCGTATATCCAGACGGCGACCAAGAGCCTGCTGGATAACACCGCTGGCGTGGTGCACGGCACACCGAAGTAAACCAGGGCCGCGTTGCGGCCCATTCACGGGCTTGCCCGCGCCCACAGGCTTGCACAGGGTTCGAACCTTGTGCTGGCCCTGTTGGCGCGGGCAAGCCTGCAAATGGGCCCCGCACAATTTCCCGGACTGAACATTATCCCCGCCCCAAGGTCAGTTATTCAGGCATCACACACCTGGTGTTCGTTGACTGAGAGGGTCCGTTCAATGAAAGAGTGGGAAGTCATTTTTGCCGACCAGAAGGGCGAACCGTCCACATTGCTGTTGCATGCCGAGCATTGCCCCAGCGAGGAAGACGTTGCGCGGGCCATCCGCTCACACCTGTTTCCGGTGATGGACGAGCTGGACCTCAACGACTTCCAGGACCGTATCATCTCCCCGACCGCACGCTGGCTCAAAGAGCATAGCGGTGTGACCATCACCAGCATTCACGAAGTCCCCTGAACCACACGTTTGCGTGGTGCCTTGGCAGGCACTACGCTGGAGAAGGGCCTGCCTGTTCTGCGGGTTGGCGCCGCTACAATTCGCGTCTTGCATCAGCTCGAACTGCACGGCCTTTGCCGGCAGGTGCGTAGTGCACGGAAAGTCTATCCATTGCTTTATTCAGGAGGACGATTCATGAGCAGCCAGAACGACGATATCAGCAGCAACGTCCTGCGCCAGATGAAAGCAGGCGGTTTCGACTTCACCCAGATCCACCCCATCGAGTTCTATGCCGTATTCCCGGACGAAGCAGGGGCCCGTCGTGCAGCCGGGCAGTTTCGCGGGGAATCGCTCAATGCCCAGGTGAAGGAGCTGGGCGACGGTGCCTGGCACCTGGAACTGAGCAAGGTCATGTACGCCACCCATGGCGGGATTGGCGACTTTGAAGAGGCCTTCGAGCAGTTGGTGACACCGTATGGGGGTGAGGTGGAAGGGTGGGGCGTCAAGCACGAACGGCTCACGGCCTGACAGTTTTGTGTTGGCCCGTTCGCGGGTTAACCCGCGCCTACACATTGATGGAGGGTGGACACTCCCTGCCGTTGTAGGAGCGGGTTCACCCGCGAATACGGTGGCGGCGGCAACGATGAACGGCCGGTGATATTGGCCAGCAGGACCGGCCCTTTCGCGGGTGAACCCGCGCCTACGACGGCCTGTGTCCACCCTCCACCACCGTGTAGGCGCGGGTTTACCCGCGAAGAGGCCCTCAAGGCTTACGCGCTGCCATGTGCCCCAAATAGGCCAGCAGCGCATCCAGTTCCTGTTCACTCAACACACTTTCGGCAAACCCCGGCATCTTCGCCTGCGGCCACCGCCGCAGGCTTTGCGGGTCGCGTATCAACTTGCGTAAATAAACCGGCTGAAAATACTCGGTCGGGTTATACGGCACATTCAAGTCCGGCCCCACCTGCCCATCCCCCGCACCGTTCAACCGGTGGCACACCAGGCAATTCTGCTGGAACAGGGCAAAGCCCTGGCGCACCGGGCTGTCGGCCGGCAGCTTCGGGTCGGGTAGCAGCGCAGGAAACCGCTGGTCCACCGGGGCCAGCTTGCGAAGGGTGGCGATCTGGAATGGCCACTGTTCAGGGCGGATGCCGCTGGCCTGCGGCGCAGTCCACACCAGGTAGAACGGCCCGGCACTTGGCTTGCCTGGACCCAGTGACGGCCACGGCGTGTCGGGGTCTTCCACGGCCAGCCAGGCCCGTGCCGGCCCTTGCTGCAGCAAGGGCGCAGCGGGCATTTCGGCGGCAAAACCATCCAGCGCCACGGCCTGCAGGTGATCGCTGGCAGTCACGCCTTTCAGCAGCGTGACCAGTGGCACCGCCCGATAGTGCATGGGGCGTTTGTAGGATACGTCCTGTTCGATGCTGATGTCCTGGGCCTCAGGGTGGCCAAGCAGTTCGGCGCTGCTCCACTGGCGCGGTGTCGCGCCCAGTTCAAGGTGCAGTTGCGCCGCCGACAATGGCAGGCTCAGGAGCAACGCTAGCAGGGCAAGGCAGTGGCGCATAGGCGATCTCCGACCATCAAGGCCAGCAGGTTACCTGTGCGTTGCCCGTTGGCGCCACCGCCGCAGTCAGCCAAACAAACGTGTCAGGTTCGGCAAGATCAACAGCAACGTGGTGGCAAATAAAATGAGCCCAGCTTGGCGAATTTTCGATTGTCTGAACATGGCGGACCGCCTTCTTGTTGTTATTCCTGAATACCCGTTGGCTTCCTTGTCGCGCTTCGGGTCGATCACAGCGGCGTTGAATGGCGCCGGACTGCTTGCCGCTTGAAAGTGGATATACCTTCAACAGTAGGGTGTGCGTTATCCATATTTGAGAACCCTTTGTTCTAACCGTGCACTAAAACCATTCCTCTGGCTATGAGGCTAAGTGCTATCTAGCTGACACGCTCTATCTAGACAGTGGCGCAAGTACCCGGCAGGCGCCGACGAAATGTGACCGTTCGTCAGTGCAGCCTACTTGCTTGTACGTGCCTTTCGCGGCAGTCTCTACAGCAGATTCCCACCCATGTCGTTCAGGACTACCCCTATGTCGTTACGCATCTGCATCCTTGAAACCGATGTCCTGCGACCGGAGTTGACGGCGCAATATCAGGGCTACGGCAGGATGTTCGAGCAGCTCTTCTCGCGTCAGCCGATTGCCGCCGAATTTTGTGTGTACAACGTGATGCACGGCGACTATCCCGCCGACAGTGAAAAGTTCGATGCCTACCTTGTGACGGGCAGCAAGGCCGATTCGTTCGGTACCGACCCGTGGATCCAGACGCTAAAGGCCTACCTGCTCAAGTTGTACGAGCGCGGTGAAAAGCTGCTGGGCGTGTGTTTTGGCCACCAGTTGCTGGCCTTGACCCTGGGTGGCAAGGCCGAGCGGGCTGAGCAAGGCTGGGGCGTGGGTATTCATCGCTACTCGTTGGCGGCGCATGCGCCCTGGATGGACCCGGAGGTGTCGGAGCTGACCTTGCTGATCAGTCACCAGGACCAGGTGACCGAACTGCCGGAAGGCGCTACGGTGATCGCCTCCAGCGATTTCTGCCCGAATGCGGCGTACCACATTCGCGACCAGGTGCTGTGCTTCCAGGGCCACCCGGAATTCGTGCATGACTACTCCCGCGCACTGCTCGATGCGCGCCAGGAATACCTGGGTGACGAGGTGTACCACAAGGCCGTTGCCAGCCTGGCCACCGAGCACCAGGGTGATTTGGTAGGGGAGTGGATGTTGCGGTTCATCCAGCAGCCATCAAAGGCCAGCGACAGCGCCGCTTAAGCGGTGGCAACCCTTCGCGGGCACGCCCGCGAAGAGGCCATCAAAGCCAACCCGATTTCTTGAAGCTGGCATACAACCCGGCACACCCCGTCACAATCACCCCCAATACCGCGAAGTAACCGTAGTGCCAGCTCAGCTCCGGCATGTTCTGGAAGTTCATCCCGTAAACCCCGGCAATGGCCGTAGGGAATGCCAGAATCGCCGCCCAGGCCGCGAGTTGCCAGCCTGGCCACCGAGCACCAGGGTGATTTGGTAGGGGAGTGGATGTTGCGGTTCATCCAGCAGCCATCAAAGGCCAGCGACAGCGCCGCTTAAGCGGTGGCAACCCTTCGCGGGCACGCCCGCGAAGAGGCCATCAAAGCCAACCCGATTTCTTGAAGCTGGCATACAACCCGGCACACCCCGTCACAATCACCCCCAATACCGCGAAGTAACCGTAGTGCCAGCTCAGCTCCGGCATGTTCTGGAAGTTCATCCCGTAAACCCCGGCAATGGCCGTAGGGAATGCCAGAATCGCCGCCCAGGCCGCGAATTTGCGCTGCACGATGCTTTGCCGTGACGATTCCAGCAGCATGCCGATCTCGATCGTCTGGCTGGCAATGTCGCGTATGCCGGCCAAGTCTTCCATCTGCCGTGTCACGTGAATTTGCACATCACGAAAGTACGGGCGCATGTTCTTGTCGATGAACGGGAAGCTCAGGCGCTGCAGTTCTTCGCTCACTTCAACCAGGGGTGCCACGTAGCGGCGCAGGCGCAGGATGTCACGGCGCAGGCTGTGCAGGCGGCGGATGTCGTCTTCCCGCAGCGAGCCGCCCAGTACGCTTTCCTCCAGCGCTTCGATCTCGCCATGAATGGCCTCGCTGACCGGTTGGTAGTTCTCGGTGACGAAGTCGAGCAGGGCGTACAGCACGAAGTCTTCGCCATGTTCCAGCAGCAGGGGCCGAGCTTCGCAGCGCTGGCGGACCATGGCGTAGGATTTGGAGTGGCCGTTGCGGCAGGTGATGATGTAGCCGTTGCCCGCGAAGATATGGGTCTCGATGAATTCCAGTTTGCCTTCGTGGCGCACTGGCGAATAAGTGACGATGAACAACGCGTCACCGAAGGTTTCCAGCTTGGGCCGGCTGTGTTTTTCCAGGGCATCTTCGATGGCCAGTTCGTGCAGGTTGAACTGCGACTGCAGGTTGGCCAGCTCTTCGGCATTGGGCTCTTCCAGGCCGATCCACACAAAATGCCCCGGCTTGCGCGCCCACTCGCTGCCTTCGTCGATGCTGATGTTGGTGACCTTTCTGCCGGCGCTGTACACCGCCGATGCCACGACTCGACCCATGGTTGTCCGCTTATTCGATTGAACACGGATACAGCTTGGGCTGTACCCGGCTCCAGAGCAACCCCGGATCAGGCCAGTTCTTTTTCCATGCGGTCAATGCACTGCTGCATTTGCACCCGGCATTGCTCGATCAGCGCGGGCAGGTCCTGCAGCGTCATGCCCGTCGTGGCAATGGGCGGCAGCGAGCGCACAATCACCGTGCGCTGGCGCCAGCTGTTCAGGCTCAGGCGCCTGGCATAGCGGCTGACGCAGACCGGCACGATCGGCACACCGGCCTCGATGGCCATGTGAAACGCGCCTTTCTTGAACGCCAGCAAATGCTCGCCGGGATTGCGGGTGCCTTCGGGGAAAATCCAGATCGAGGTGTCGTCCTGCAGAACCCGGGTGGTCTTCTGTATGGCCCTGCGTGCCTGATAGGCATTCTTGCGGTCGACCAGCACGTTGCCGCCCAGCCAGAACAATTGGCCGAACAGCGGGATCCAGCCCAGGCTCTTCTTGCCGATGGCGACGGTGCGTTGCGGCACCACTTGGCCCAGCACGAACAGGTCGAAGTTGGACTGGTGGTTGGCCACGATCACACACCCGGGTGGATGGTCCCACAATGGGCCGACTTCGGCCTTGACCTTGATGCGCATCAGCCAGGTGGCCGGCAAGCTGTAGAGCCGGGCGAAAACGCGGCTGTTGTCAGGGTTGAAGGGGCGGCACAGGCCAATGAGCAGGCCCACGGCGCCAACGGCAAGAAAATGCAGCCCCAGCAGGAACATACGCAATGAATAAAGCATGGTACGGCTCACACCAGACGGTCGCGGGGCAGTGTACGGGTGTGCACTGGTTGGGGCAAACCTTGGTGCAGGCCTGTTCCGGCCTTTTCGCGGGCAAGCCCGCGAAAAGGGCCCGTGCGTCTAGCCCATATGCTGCTGATCCAGCTCGATCGCCTTGTCCAGCGCCTCCAGCAGCCCTTTGCGCACTTTCAGCTTGGTGTTCTTGTGCGCCAGCATGTTCAGCTTCTTCAGCTCTCGTGCTGCAGTCATTGCCGCTTCCTGCAACTGCTCGGCCGGTACCACCTTGTCGAGGAAGCCGGCATCCACGGCACCCTGCGGGTCAAACACTTCGGCATTGATCACCGAGCGGTGGAAGGCCGAGCGGCGCAGGCGGTCGCGGGCCAGTTCAATGCCGGCGTGGTGCATGGTCATGCCGATTTGCACTTCGTTCAGGCATACCTTGTATGGCCCATCGACGCCAATGCGGTAGTCGGCCGACAGCAGCAGGAAGGCGCCCTTGGCCACGGCATTGCCGGGGCAGGCGACCACCACCGGGAACGGGTGCGACAGCAGCCGGCGGGCGAGGGTGGAACCGGCGGTGACCAGGCTGATGGCGTCTTTGGGGCCGCGGGTCATTACCTTGAGGTCGTAACCGCCTGACAGAATGCCCGGCTGCCCGGTGATGATCACTACTGCACGCTCCTCGGTAGCGCGGTCCAGCGCTGCATTGAAGGCAGTGATGACGTCCGGCGAGATGGCATTGACCTTGCCGTTGTTCAGGGTAAGGGTGGCGATGCCGTCTTCGGCGTGGTAGGTAATCAGCTCGCTCATGGCAGAGTCCTTTTGTTGGCGTGGCGACGACGTTACCCAGCGCCAGGGGCGAGGTAAAGCAGCAAGGCTGACTGGTCGGTCAGTGCTCATGGCAGCCCAAGTGCAAATACATGAAAAAATTGAAAAAAATGCTTGCCAAAGGGAAAGTCTTTCACTAAATTAGCGCACCTCGACAGGCCGCAAGGCTTGAAGAGAAACGGTGAAGTGTCCGAGTGGTCGAAGGAGCACGCCTGGAAAGTGTGTATACGAGAAATCGTATCAAGGGTTCAAATCCCTTCTTCACCGCCACATTCTACGAAAAGCCCCCGCGCTGAAAAGCACGGGGGCTTTTTGTTTTCAAGGCCATTGGGGCTGCTGCGCAGCCCATCGCGACACAAGGCCGCTTGTGTCTTGATGGGGGATTAGAATCTGGAGTGAGAGCGGTGAATGGCAAGCTGAATGCCGTAGGTGCCTTGAGCACGTGTGGGAGCACAAGCTGCCATTCACCGTTCCACTTTGGCGAGAGC
>Ga0209389_1000082_pt1 | contig 89351 bp, 71 predicted proteins | sample CowpearedBW_FD_187526 | JGI IMG/M metagenome (GOLD analysis project Ga0209389, IMG submission 187526) | Root nodule microbial communities of legume samples collected from California, USA - Cow pea red BW (SPAdes) (version 2) | ecosystem: Host-associated > Plants > Roots > Nodule | place: USA... | reverse complement strand
AGCCAGCGCAACGGCCTGAATCTTGAACTCATCGGTGTAATTGCGGCGAGTGGTTGGGTACATGACAACCTCCAAGATAGCGATGTAAGTATCGCTTCTTGGCGTCCGTTGTCACGGGGCAGGCCCACAAAAACCGTCGGCTCCCATCATCCGGCCCCTACGCTGCGCTCCGGGGTCCCCTCGCTCCGGCCTTGCTCCCGGGAGCACGCGCTGCAGGCCCCATCCATGGGGCCTCAGCGCTTGACGGGCATCCATGCCCGCCATCTCCCTCCGCAAGCCCTGCGCTCGGCCTCCTGAAGTCGCAATCTGCGTTGCCTGGACTACCGCGCACTTAGAAGCAAAATCAAAAGCGAGAAGCGAATTCGGTGATCGGCCGGGCATCGCCGATGCATTCGGTGACGTTTTGCCCGGTCATCTGGATAAGGATATCGCCGGCATGGCTGCCCTCGGCCTGGTGTACCTGGAAGAACGTCGTTGCTCTTGCTCTTGCTCTTGCTCTTGCTCTTGCTCTTGCTCTTGCTCTTGCTCTTGCTCTTGCTCTTGCTTTGGCTTTTGCTTCTAAGCGCGCGGTAGTCCAGGCGACGCAGATTGCGACTTCAGGAGGCCGAGCGCAGGGCTTGCGGAGGGAGGTGACGGGCATGGATGCCCGTCAAGCGCTGGGCCCCAGGATGGGGCCTGCAGCGCGGTCCTCCCGGGAGCAAGCCCGGAGCGAGGGGACCCCGGAGCGTAGCGTAGGGGCCGGATGATGGGAGCCGACGGCTTTGGTTACTTTGGCCACGACCAAAGTAACCCGCCGGAAGGGCGGAAAGGTGACTACGCGCCACCTTCGCGAATGAATACCTATTTAATGTGGATGCTCACATCCAAGAAGCAAGAAGCAAGAAGCAAGAAGCAAGAAGCAAACTCGTCTGTTTTGACTCGGCGAACCGTCCATTTGCGATGGCGACGCTGACTCACCTTTTCGCCGGTATGGCTCACCCACATGGGTTACAAATCAGTTCACGCACATAGGTAACAGTCTTTAACTGGCAAGGACTGCGTTCGGCCCCCTGAAGTCGCGAAGATCAGAAGCAGATCAAAAGCGGGAGTGAATCCTGAAATCAACGTTGATGCTGGCCCGCGAGCGGCGATAGCCGCAGGACTATCAGCACAATAGCGAACGGTGGTTGTCCTGAAACCTGCGAAAGAGGACAATTATCGGCTTCCCGTCACAACCAGCGACCTTGCATGGCCTTTCTTGCACTTGGTATCAACCATAAGACTGCCTCGGTAGACGTACGCGAGCGCGTGGCGTTTACCCCAGAGCAGCTGGTAGACGCCCTGCAGCAGCTCTGCAGACTGACGTCCAGCCGCGAGGCGGCGATCCTGTCGACCTGCAACCGCAGTGAGCTCTATATAGAGCAGGACCACCTGTCCGCCGACGCCGTGCTGCAGTGGCTGGCCGACTATCACCGCCTCAGCCTCGACGAGCTGCGCGCCAGCGCCTACGTGCATGAAGAGCACGAAGCCGTGAAGCACATGATGCGCGTGGCCTCGGGCCTGGACTCGCTGGTTCTCGGCGAGCCTCAGATCCTGGGCCAGATGAAGTCCGCCTACGCCGTGGCCCGCGAAGCCGGTACTGTCGGGCCGTTGCTTGGGCGCCTGTTCCAGGCCACCTTCAGCGCCGCCAAGCAGGTGCGTACCGATACGGCCATCGGTGAAAACCCGGTTTCGGTTGCGTTCGCCGCGGTCAGCCTGGCCAAGCAGATTTTCGCCGACCTGGGCCGCAGCCAGGCCCTGCTGATCGGTGCCGGCGAAACCATCACCCTGGTCGCCCGCCACCTGCACGAGCAGGGCGTACGCCGTATCGTGGTGGCCAACCGCACCCTGGAGCGCGCCAGCATCCTGGCCGAGCAGTTCGGTGCGCATGCCGTGCTGCTGGCAGACATCCCCCAGGAATTGGCCAACAGTGACATCGTGATCAGTTCCACCGCCAGCCAGTTGCCGATCCTGGGCAAGGGCGCGGTCGAGAGCGCACTGAAACAGCGCCGACACAAGCCGATCTTCATGGTCGACATCGCTGTACCTCGCGATATCGAAACCGAAGTAGGCGAGCTGGACGATGTCTACCTGTACACCGTCGACGACCTGCACGATGTAGTGGCAGAAAACCTCAAGAGCCGCCAGGGGGCGGCTCAGGCGGCCGAAGAGCTGGTATCCGTGGGCGCCGAAGACTTCATGCTGCGCCTGCGCGAACTGGCGGCAGTGGACGTGCTCAGGGCCTATCGCCAGCAAAGTGAGCGCCTTCGCGACGAAGAACTGCAAAAGGCCCTGCGCCTGCTGGCCAATGGCGGCAACCCCGAAGACGTGCTGGCCCAGCTGGCCCGGGGCCTGACCAACAAACTCCTGCATGCGCCCAGCGTGCAGCTGAAAAAGCTCTCGGCCGAGGGCCGCCTCGATGCGCTGGCCATGGCCCAGGAACTCTTTGCCCTCAACGAGGGCTCCACGGACAAATCCCCGCAATGAAAGCGTCGCTGCTGAACAAACTGGAAATCCTCCAGGACCGTTTCGAAGAACTCACCGCCCTGCTCGGTGACGCCGAGGTTATTTCCGACCAGACGCGTTTTCGCGCCTACTCCCGCGAGTATGCCGAGGTAGAGCCGGTCTACGCTGCTTATAAAGAGTGGCGCAAAGTCCAGGACGACCTCGAAGGTGCCCAGGCGCTGCTCAAGGACAGTGACCCGGACCTGCGTGAAATGGCCGTGGAAGAGGTGCGTGAAGCCAAGGAGCAACTGCTGACGCTGGAGGCGCAGCTGCAGCGCATGCTGCTGCCCAAAGACCCCAACGACGGTCGCAACGTGTTTCTGGAAATCCGCGCCGGTACGGGTGGCGACGAGGCAGCCATCTTCTCTGGTGACCTGTTCCGCATGTATTCGCGCTACGCCGAAAAGCGCGGCTGGCGCCTGGAAATCTTGTCCGAGAACGAAGGCGAGCACGGCGGCTACAAGGAAATCATTGCCCGCGTCGAGGGCGAGAATGTCTACGGCAAGCTCAAGTTCGAGTCCGGTGCACACCGGGTTCAGCGTGTGCCCGAGACCGAGTCCCAAGGCCGTGTCCACACTTCCGCGTGCACGGTGGCGGTGCTCCCCGAGCCGGACGAGCAGGCCGCCATCGAAATCAACCCGGCCGACTTGCGCGTGGACACCTACCGTGCCTCCGGTGCCGGCGGCCAGCACGTCAACAAGACCGATTCGGCGATCCGTATCACCCACTTGCCCACCGGTATCGTGGTCGAATGCCAGGAGGAGCGCTCGCAGCACAAGAACCGTGCTCGCGCCATGTCCTGGCTGTCGGCCAAGCTGAACGATATGCAGACCAGTGCCGCGCAGAACGCCATTGCCAGTGAGCGCAAGCTGCTGGTGGGGTCCGGTGACCGCTCCGAGCGCATCCGCACCTACAATTATCCACAGGGGCGGGTGACCGATCACCGCATCAACCTGACCTTGTATTCGCTGGACGACATCCTCAGCGGTGGCGTAGACGCGGTGATCGAACCGCTGCTGGCCGAGTACCAGGCCGATCAACTGGCCGCCTTGGGGGACTGATGACTGTCATCGCCAGCCTGTTGCGCAACGCGCAGTTGCCTGAATCGCCCACTGAGCGCCTGGATGCCGAACTGCTGCTGGCTGCGGCCATCGGTAAATCGCGCAGCTACTTGCATACCTGGCCCGAGCGTATCGTCAGCAGCGAAGATGCCGAGACCTATGCCGGCTACCTGCAGCGCCGCCGTGGCGGCGAGCCAGTGGCCTATATCCTTGGGCTGCAGGGCTTCTGGAAGATCGACCTGGAGGTTGCGCCGCATACCCTGATCCCGCGGCCGGATACCGAACTGCTGGTCGAGACGGCGCTTGAACTGCAACCCGCTTCGCCAGCCAAGGTTCTCGACCTGGGTACGGGTACGGGGGCCATCGCTCTGGCGCTGGCCAGCGAACGCCCGGCCTGGCAGGTGACAGCGGTTGACCGGGTGGAGGAGGCTGCTGCCCTCGCCGAGCGCAACCGCCAGCGGTTAGGCCTGGCCAACGCTCGGGTACGGCTAAGCCACTGGTTCGACAGCCTGGCCGGGGAGCGTTTCGACCTCATTGTCAGCAACCCGCCCTACATCGCCGCTGAAGACCCGCACCTGGTGGCCGGCGACGTGCGCTTTGAGCCCAGCAGTGCCCTGGTGGCCGGTGCCGATGGCCTGGACGACCTTCGCGTGATCGCCGCCCAGGCCCCCGCGCACTTGTTGCCAGGTGGTTGGCTGCTGCTGGAACATGGCTACGATCAGGCGGCAGCGGTACGCGCTCTGCTGGCTGAACATGGCTTTATCGAGGTGGCCAGCCGCACGGACCTGGGCGGCCATGAACGCATTACCCTGGGGCGACTGCCATGCTGAGTGATCAGGAACTGCTGCGTTACAGCCGCCAGGTGCTGCTGTCCCAGATCGACATCGATGGCCAGCTGCGGCTCAAGCAGAGCAAAGCGCTGATCATCGGGCTGGGTGGCCTGGGCTCGCCAGTCGCCCTGTACCTGGCCGCCGCTGGCGTGGGTGAGCTGCACCTGGCCGACTTCGACACCGTCGACCTGACCAACCTGCAACGCCAGGTTATCCACGACAGTGCCAGCGTCGGCATGAGCAAGGTCGACTCGGCCTTGCAGCGCTTGCAGGCAATCAACCCGGAAGTCAGCCTGGTTGCTCACCGCCAGGCACTGGACGAGGACTCGCTGGCGGCTGCGGTGTCGGCAGTCGACCTGGTACTGGACTGCTCCGACAATTTCTCTACCCGCGAGGCGGTCAACGCTGCCTGTGTCGCCGCCGGCAAGCCGCTGGTCAGCGGAGCGGCAATCCGTCTGGAAGGCCAACTGTCGGTGTTCGACCCGCGGCGCGACTACAGCCCGTGCTACCACTGCCTGTACGGGCATGGTAGCGAAGCCGAACTGACCTGCAGCGAAGCTGGCGTCATTGGCCCACTGGTGGGGCTGGTGGGTAGCCTGCAGGCGCTGGAGGCAATGAAGTTGCTGGCTGGCTTCGGTGAGCCGTTGGTCGGCCGCTTGCTGTTGATCGATGCCCTCGGCACCCGTATCCGCGAGCTTCGTGTCAAGCGCGACCCGGCTTGCACGGTCTGTGGTAAGCGCGATGGCTGAGCGCTCGGCGCCGATCGGCGTCATGGACTCGGGGGTTGGCGGTTTGTCGGTGCTGGCCGAGATCCAGCGCCTGCTGCCCAACGAAACGTTGCTGTATGTGGGCGATTGCGGGCATATACCCTACGGTGAGAAGTCGCCGGACTATATCCGCGAGCGCTGCCGGCACATTGCCGGGTTCTTCCATGAACAAGGCGCAAAGGCCATGGTGTTGGCCTGCAACACTGCCACGGTGGCGGCAGTGGCTGACCTGCGTGAGTTGTATCCGACCTGGCCGTTGGTGGGCATGGAACCGGCCGTCAAGCCTGCAGCGGCAGCCACCCGCTCGGGCGTGGTCGGTGTGCTGGCCACCACCGGTACCCTGCAGAGTGCCAAGTTCGCAGCCTTGCTCGACCGCTTCGCCAACAACGTACAGGTTATTACCCAGCCTTGCCCGGGGCTGGTCGAGCTGATCGAAGCCGGTGACCTTGTAAGCCCAGCGGTGCGCCAGCTGCTGCAAGGTTATGTGCAGCCGCTACTGGCTGCAGGTTGCGATACGCTGATCCTCGGCTGCACCCATTACCCTTTCCTTCGCCCATTGCTGGCCGGCATGGTCCCGGATGACGTGGCCATCATCGACACCGGCGCGGCCGTGGCGCGTCAGTTGCGACGGCTGCTGGGTGCCAATGATCTATTGGCCGAAGGCCCGGCCGGCGCTGCACGCTTCTGGACAAGCGCTGACCCAGAAGCCTTAAGAAAAATCCTACCTGTGCTGTGGCATAAGTCTGACGATGTGCAAAGCTTTGCGTTGTGAAAAAAACGTGAAAAAAGGCTGAACTATCGTTCCACTTCTGCTTTCTACCGCTTTGCCTGAGATGAGGCGGACACTAACAACAGCATCAGAAAGAAGGATGTTTCTTATGAGGAAACTGCTCGGCTTGGCAGCGGCTGCTGCCTTTGTTTTGGGGCAAACGATGTCGGCACAAGCTGCCGATGTTTCGTTTTCGGTGGGGCAGACCGGCGATTCGACAATGGTTTACCGGCTAGGGCTGCAATCGAATTGGGATGCGAGTTGGTGGCAGACCAGCGTTGGTCGGCTGACCGGCTATTGGGATGGGGCCTACACCTACTGGGATGGCGACGAGACCGCAAGCAATCACAGCCTGTCCTTCGCGCCCGTGTTCGTCTATGAATTTGCCGGGGAGTCGGTGAAGCCTTACATCGAAGCCGGGATAGGGGTAGCGGCGTTCTCCAGCACCGAGCTGGAAAGCAACGAGCTGGGTTCGGCTTTCCAGTTTGAGGACCGCATCGGCTTTGGTTTGCGCTTTGCCGGCGGGCATGAGATTGGGGTGCGGGCGATTCACTATTCCAACGCGGGCATCAAAGAGCCCAATGATGGTGTAGAAAGCTACAGCCTGCATTACAGAATGGCGCTCTGAGTTCGCCTGCATTCGCCACTTCGCGGGCAATGCCCGCTCCTGCCGGCATACCACAGTACTCAAGGTCTGGGTAATTTGCAGGAGCGGGCTTGCCCGCGAAGACGGTAATGCTGATTTCAGGTGTTAACGCGCCAGCGGCCACAGGCTACTGAGGTCCAGCGTCTCCAGGATCAGTTCGGGTTCTCTCTGAGGCCAACGCCGCAGCAACTCCTCTGCGGCACTGCCGGGCGTCCACTCCTCCGGTATCGCCTGTGCCGACGTTAGCGTAACCTTCAACGATTGTGGCCCTACAATGGTCAGTGCTACCCCTTGGTCCTCAAGGGCCTTGCGTTGCTCACGCATCCATTGCGGCAAATTGTTCCAGCCCGCAGTCACCTGTGTCGGTGCAAACAGCTGCAACGCCGAATAGCGGTTGAAAAGCGCCATCACCTGCGGCGACCGACCCTTTTCCAGCAACGGCAGCGCTTTGCTCAGGCAATGCTCTGCGGCCAGCTGGTTGGTAGTGACGATCGCTTCGATCAGCTCACTGTCACTGGCATTGTCTGGCAGGTAATCGGTGGTGCCGGTGTTGAGGATCAGCCCGTCCAGCGAACACCAGGCATGGCAAATTTGTTGGCACGCATGGCTGACGTGTTGTTCTTCATGCAACTGCCACGGCAACCGCAACAATTGGCTGCCGTAGCGTGCCCCCAAAGCATCCAGTGCATCGCTATCCTTGCCACTCGCGGCAACGCGATGTCCTTCATCGAGCATCCGCTCCACCAAAGCCAAACCAAGTCCGTTGCTTGCGCCCGTAACCCAGAAACTGCGTGAGTTAATCAACACGTTATCCCCTAATTCTGCCGGCGTGGCAGCCCTTTGAACGCTTCCAGGGCCCGCTGGCGACTGCTGCTGAGATCTACGATTGGACTAAGGTAAGAAGTATTACCGAAAAGGTCCGTCGATTTAATGGGCTGATGGATGGCTTTTTCATCGAGTGCTTGTAGTTCTGGTACCCAGTGGCGAATGAAATGCCCCTGAGGATCGAAGCGCTGCGACTGCGAAACCGGGTTGAAGATACGGAAATAGGGCACCGCATCGGTGCCGGTGGACGCACTCCACTGCCAACCCCCGTTGTTGGCGGCCAGATCGCCGTCTATCAGGTTTCGCATGAAGTGTCGCTCGCCCTTGCGCCAGTCAATCAGCAGGTTCTTGCTGAGGAACATGGCCACGATCATGCGCAAGCGGTTGTGCATCCACCCGGTGTGCAGCAACTGGCGCATGGCGGCATCGATGATCGGGAAACCGGTGCGGCCCTGCTCCCAGGCCTCCAGGTCTGCCGGGGCGTCACGCCAGGGCAAGGCTTCGGTCTGGGCGCGGAAGGCGCGGTGGCGCGAGACCTGTGGATAACCGCTCAGGATGTGCTTGTAGAACTCCCGCCAGAGTAGCTCGTTTATCCAGGTCTGCACGCCCATGCTGCCACTGTCGAACTCGCCCCGGTTGCTGGCCAGTGCACCGTGCAAGCATTGGCGGGGCGAAATCACGCCGGCGGCCAGGTAGGGGGAAAGCTGGCTGGTACCAGGCTTGGCAGGTAAGTCGCGCAAGTGGTGGTAGTCGTCGATGGTTTCGTCCAGGAAGCGTGACAGGCGGGACTGTGCCTCAGCTTCACCGGCTGGCCAGTGGTCGCGCAGTGCGGGCGTGGTTTTTCCGAACCCCTCTACATGTTGCGGGATTGGGTCGCTGCCGATGTTCAGCGGGGCCTGGCGCTTCACCCGCCGTGCCAGGGCCGGCAGGCTGCGGTGCAGATGCTCCAGGCAGGTTTTCTTGAACTGGCTGAACACCTGGAAGTAATCGCCACTGCGAGTCAGTACGGTGCCCGGACGGAAGAACAGCTGGTCGAGGTAGCTGTGCGCCTGGATGGCCGACTTTTCCAGCAGTGCCCGGGTGGCATCATCCCGGCGCTGCTCATTGATGCCGTACTCCTCGTTCCAGTGCACGCTTTGCACCTGGTGTTGGCGACAGACATCGAGCACCGCCTGTGGCGCCTGGTCCCAGGTATCGATTGTGCGGATCAGCAGGGGTATGTTCAGCTTTTCCAGTGATTGGCGCAGGTCATGCAGGTTACGCAGCCAGAAGTCGACTTTGCAGGCGGCATCGTCATGGGCTTGCCATTGTCCGGGGCTGACCAGCCACAGGGCGATGGTCGGGCCGCGCTCGGTGGAGGCGCTGAGTGCAGTGTTGTCATCGATACGCAGGTCGCTGCGCAGCCAGGTCAGGTGCATGGGGCATTTATCTCTACAGGCTGTCGATCATGGGCTTGAAGCACGCGCAATGCCGCCTGCGGGGTGTCGAACAGGAAAAGGTCGGGTAGCTCAAAAGCCTTCAAGCGGGCTTCATGCAGCGCCAGCGTGGCACCACCCAACAGCTTGGGGATTGGTAAGCCTTGCAGGGTGCGCAGCAACGCCTTGTCGTCGATGCGTGGGCCCAAGTGCAGGAGTAAGGCGCGTGGTTTGAGCGCGTTGACGGCGCTTAGCAATTGCGGGCCTGCGACGGGCTGCTCGAGCACCTCGACCGGGAAGCCATTGCTGGTGAGCAGCCAGGCGCACAACCATAAGTCTGGGCTGAAGGTGCGTTCGCTGTCTTCGGCCAGCAACACGGCGGGCCCTTGCAGCAGCTGGTTGTCGTGGTACACGCGGGCACCGAGCTTGCTGCGCAGCCAGCTGTGGAAAAACACCTGCTCCAGCCGAGCGTTGAAGTAATTGCGCCAGCGCTGGTCGAGCATGTCGAGCAGCGGCAGCAGCAGTTGTTCGCACAGGGTGACTGCCGGGTACAGCGCCATGGCCTGGTTAAGTTGCTGGTCGAGGGCGCGCTGTGAAAGGCCGGCGATGGCTTCGATCAGCTGGAATTGCCTGGCTTGCCAGTCCCCCTTCGGTGGGGTGCTGGCGGGTTTGTCGAGCAACTCGCGGACTTGGCCGACCGACGCGCCACGCTGCAGCCAGGCCAGGACCGCCTCGACGCGTTCGACCTGCTCAAGTGGGTACAGGCGATGCCCCTTGGCGGTGCGCTGTGGCTTGAGCAACCCATACCGGCGCTCCCAGGCGCGCAGGGTGACCGGGTTTACGCCGGTGCGACGGGCAAGTTCGCCGATGGGCAGCAAGTCCTCAGACCGCATTGCGCAAACCCAGGCTCTCGGGGTGCGGCTGCAGGTAGGCTTGTTGCTGCAGGTAGGGGTCTGGGTGCTTGCGCAAATGGTGTTTGAGCAAGGTCAGTGGCACTACCAGTGGTACCACGCCTTGTTGGTATTGGCCGATGACTGCCTGCAACTCGGCCTTGTCCTGCTGCGTCAGGGCATCCTTGAAGTAACCGCTCAGGTGCTGCAGCACGTTACTGTGGGTGCCGCGGCTCGCACAGCGGCGCAGGGCTTGCATCAGCTGGCTGAAATAGCGCGGGCCGATGCTCTGTGGTTCATCAGCCTTGCTCATGCTGCCAAGCAGGCGGCCGAGGGTGCGATAGGCCTGGGGGTTATTGGCCATCAGCAAATACTTGTAGCGCGAATGAAAGCGTACCAGCGCGCCACGGTTCAGGCCCTCGGCCAGCAGGCGCTGCCAGTCGGCGTAGGCGTAAACGCGGCTTATGAAGTTCTCGCGCAGCACGGGGTCATGCAGGCGGCCTTCTTCCTCTACTGGCAGGTCCGGGCGCAATGCACAGAAAGCCTGGGCATAGACGCCGCGCCCACCATGCACGGCCGGGTGGCCATTGTCCTGATAAACCTTTACCCGTTCCAGGCCGCAAGAAGGTGACTTCTGCATGAAGATGTAGCCGCAGATGTCGTCAAGTTCGTTGGCCATCTGCTCGCCATAGGTGCGCAGCGGGTCGGTCAGGTCCTTGCCGGGGTCGCGGGTGCCGACCACTTCGGGTTGCTCGGGGTTGCCGACCAGGCGAATCGGGTCGCGCGGAACACCCAGGCCGATTGCCACTTCCGGACACACAGGTAGCCAGTCGAAGTGCTGTTCCAGCTGTTTACGGCACAGGTCGGAGGCCTTGTGGCCGCCGTTGTAGCGCACGCTGTGCCCGGTCAGGCAGGCGCTGATGGCGATACGCGGCTTGCGGTGGGCGGAAGGGTCGTGCATGGCTGCCTCCGAAAATAAACCTGTACGTGACTCGAAACTTGTACAGGTTTATTTCAGCACAGCGCTGAAGTTATGCAAACTAGTATTTTTGTATAGTTCGGCATCACTCAAGGTGTTCGAGCAAGCGCCGCGCCGCTTCCTGGCCACTGAGCCATGCGCCCTCGACGCGGCCGGACAGGCACCAGTCCCCACAGGCGTACAAGCCCTGGTCGGCATCGGCCAGTGCGCCCCACTCATGGTTGCTACTGGGGCGGGCATAGAGCCAGCGGTGGGCCAGGGCGAAGGTGGGCGGCGGTACCACGCAGCCGACCAGTTCGGCGAATTCACCCCACAACTGTTCGATCACTTCCTCCTTGGGCAGGTCGATGTGTTGCCGGCTCCAGTCTGAGGTCGCGTGCAGTACCCAGGTGTCCAGGTGCTCGTCGCGGCCGGGCTTGCTGCGATTGCGGGCCAGCCAGTCCAGCGGGTTGTCCTGCACGAAGCAGCCTTGCATTGGCGTATCCAGCGGTGCCTGGAAGGCGAGGGCGACGGCCCAGGTAGGTTCCATTTGCACGCCAGCGGCAACGGCAGCCAGCTTCGGTGTGGCGGCCAGAAGTGGCGTGGCCTGCGGAGCCGGGACGGCGATGACCACACGGCTGTAGGGGCCGTGGCTGCAACCTTCGGTGTCTTGCAGGTGCCAGTACTGCTTGCCGCGAAACACTTCCGCTATGCGGCAGCCGAAGTTGACGGTGGCGTCCTTGAGCAAGCCGCGGGTAATGGCGCTCATGCGTGGCACGCCTACCCAGCGCGTCTGCTCGTCAGGGGAGGGGGTGAGTTCGCCGTCACGGTAGTTATACAGTTGAGGCTTCCATTGTTCGGCCCAGCCGGCGGCCACCCATTGCTGCACCTGATCGACAAAGCGTCGGTCACGGGCAGTGAAGTACTGTGCGCCCAGGTCGAGCGCGCCGGCTTCGCTGCGCTTGCTGGCCATGCGCCCGCCACTGCCGTGGCCTTTGTCGAACAAGTGCACGGATTGCCCGGCCTTTTGCAAAGCCTGGGCGGCTGACAAACCGGCGATGCCGGCCCCGATGATGGCGATAGGTATTGTCATGATGGCCTCTTCAAACCTTGCTGTGAGCAGACTACGCTGTCAGGCAAACCTGTACAATGCAAAAATTCTGTATAAGGTTATTCCGTGTTGGCGGGCAGGTTGGCCTATGTTTATCCGAGAGCGTCGGGTCAAAAAAGTGCCTTGCTGTTAAAAATAGACCACCGATGCATTCTGCGAGGACACAGCCATGCATATATTGCTGACAGGTGGCACCGGTTTGATTGGCAAGCATCTGTGCCAGTACTGGCTGGGCCAAGGGCATCGGCTTACGGTTTGGAGCAGGCGTCCTGAACAGGTGGCAAAAATCTGTGGTAGCGGGGTGCGTGGTATCGCGCGCCTGGAGCAGCTGGAGGCCGACGATCATCTTGATGCGGTGGTCAACTTTGCTGGTGCGCCGATTGCCGACAGGCCCTGGACGGCCGCCCGGCGCAACGTGCTGTGGGCCAGCCGTGTCACCCTTACCGAGCAATTGCTGGCGTGGTTGGGCACCCGTGAGCAGCGCCCGGAGGTGCTGATCTCCGGCTCTGCGGTAGGTTGGTACGGAGACGGTGGCGAACGCGAACTGACCGAGGCTTCACCCCCGGTGCGTGAAGATTTCGCCAGCCAGTTGTGCATTGCCTGGGAAGAGACCGCCCAGCGTTCGCAAGCCCAGGGGATCCGCGTGGTACTGGTCCGTACTGGCCTGGTGCTGGCCAGCGATGGCGGCTTTTTGTCGCGCCTGCGCATGCCCTTCAAACTGGGGCTGGGCGGGCCTTTGGGCGACGGGCGGCAGTGGATGCCCTGGGTTCATATAGACGACCAGGTCGCCCTGATTGATTTTCTCTTGCAGCGCAAGGATGCCAGCGGTCCTTATAATGCCTGCGCGCCGGAGCCTGTACGCAACCGTGAGTTTGCCAGGCGACTGGGCCGAGCCCTGCATCGGCCGGCGCTGTTGCCAGTGCCGGCATTGCTGCTCAAGGCCGGGCTTGGCGAGATGTCGACCTTGCTGCTGGGAGGCCAGCGGGCGCGCCCGGTACGCTTGCTGGAAGCAGGCTTCACCTTCCGTTTCAACGATCTGCAATCGGCGCTGGACAACCTGTCCAGTGGCCTCTGACATAGGACGCTGCATGACCGATCACGCCCTGCTGCTGGTCAACCTGGGTTCCCCGGCCTCCACCTCGGTGGCCGATGTGCGCCGTTACCTCAACCAGTTCCTCATGGACCCGTACGTGGTCGACCTGCCGTGGCCGGTGCGGCGCTTGCTGGTGTCGCTGATCCTGATCAAGCGCCCTGAGCAGTCGGCACACGCCTACGCTTCGATCTGGTGGGAGGAGGGCTCGCCTCTGGTTGTGCTGACCCGTCGCCTGCAGGCAGCGATGGTCGAGCACTGGCCCCATGGCCCAGTGGAAATTGCCATGCGCTACGGCCAGCCAGCGTTGCCTGATGTGTTGGAGCGGCTGGCCGCCCAAGGTGTGCGCAAGGTGACTTTGGCGCCGCTTTATCCACAGTTCGCCGACAGCACGGTGACCACGGTGGTCGAGCTGGCAAAACAGACCGTCAGCGAGCGCCAGTTGCCGTTGCAGATGCGTGTGCTGCAGCCGTTCTACGAGCATCCGGCGTACATCGAGGCACTGGCTGCCAGTGCCCGGCCGTACCTTGAGACGGGTTACGACCACCTGCTGTTGAGCTTCCATGGTTTGCCGGAACGGCACCTGAAAAAGCTGTTTCCGAAAGGGGTCAAGCACGACCTGCGTGCTGCCGATTGCTGCCACGGTGCAACCGCCGAAGTACGTTCGGTTTGCTATCGCGGGCAATGCCTGGCCACGGCCAAAGCCTTTGCGCAGAAAATGGGCATACCTGATGGCAAGTGGTCGGTATCGTTCCAGTCGCGGCTGGGCCGGGACAAGTGGATCGAACCCTACACCGAGACGCGGTTGGATGAACTGGCCAAGGCCGGTGTGAAGAAGCTGCTGGTGATGTGCCCGGCATTTGTGGCGGATTGCATCGAGACGCTGGAAGAGATAGGCATGCGTGGCAGCGAGCAGTTTGTCGAGGCGGGTGGCCGGGAGCTGGTGCTGGTGCCGTGCCTGAATGATCACCCGGAGTGGGTGAGGGTGTTGGCTGATATGAGTGAAAAGGTCTGAATCGAAGGGGCCGCCTTGCGGCCCCTACCGACCGTTTATACATCCAGCTTCTTGTGCTTCCAGCTGTCATTACCCGGCAGAATCAGGTTCAGCGCAATAGCCACAATGGCGCACAGGGCAATACCCTTCAGGCCCCAGTCATCCGGGCCGTCACCGCTGCCGATCAGCACGCCGCCGATACCGAACACCAGTGTCACCGAGACGATCACCAGGTTGCGTGCTTCGCCCAGGTCAATCTTGTGGCGGATCATGGTGTTCATGCCCACCGCTGCAATCGAGCCGAACAGCAGGCACAGAATGCCGCCCATCACCGGCACCGGGATGCTCTGCAGCAGCGCGCCGAACTTGCCGATGAACGCCAGGGTAATGGCGAAGACCGCCGCCCAGGTCATGATCTTCGGGTTGTAGTTCTTGGTCAGCATCACCGCGCCGGTCACTTCGGCATAGGTGGTGTTGGGCGGGCCGCCGAACAGGCCGGCTGCAGTAGTCGCCAGGCCGTCGCCCAGCAACGTCCGGTGCAGGCCAGGCTTCTTCAGGTAGTCACGGCCGGTCACGCTGCCCACTGCAATCACCCCGCCGATATGCTCGATCGCCGGCGCCAGCGCAACCGGGACGATGAACAGAATGGCCTGCCAGTTGAACGCAGGGGCGGTGAAATTGGGGATTTCCAGCCACGGTGCGGCAGCGATCCTGGCGGTGTCGACCACGCCAAAGGCGAACGACAGGGCAAAGCCCACCAGCACGCCGGAGATGATGGGCACCAGGCGGAAAATGCCCTTGCCGAATACGGCAACGATCAAGGTTGTCAGCAGCGCTGGCATCGAGATCAGCATGGCCGTCTTGTATGGCATCAGCGCTGTACCGTCCCCACCTTTGCCCATCGCCATGTTGGCGGCGATCGGTGCCATGGCCAGGCCGATGGAGATGATCACCGGGCCGATCACCACCGGCGGTAGCATGCGGTCGATGAAACCGGTGCCTTTGATTTTTACCATCAGGCCCATGAAGGTGTACACGAAGCCAGCAGCCATTACGCCGCCCATGGTCTCGGCCAGGCCGAACTGGCCTTTGGCGAGGATGATCGGCGTGATGAAGGCAAAGCTCGAGGCCAGGAACACCGGTACCTGACGTCCGGTGACCAGCTGGAATAGCAGGGTGCCGATGCCGGCGGTGAACAGCGCGACGTTCGGGTCGAGGCCGGTGATCAGGGGCATCAGCACCAGCGCGCCGAATGCCACGAAGAGCATCTGCGCGCCCGAAACGACCTGGCGCCAGAGCGGGTCGTTGAAGCCGTCCTGCATGGTCAGGCGTCCTTTTGCTTGGTGCCGAAGATCTTGTCACCGGCATCACCCAGGCCTGGCACGATGTAGCCGTGCTCGTTCAGGCGCTGGTCGATCGAGGCGGTGTAGATCTTCACGTCCGGGTGGGCTTTTTCTACCACCTCGATGCCTTCTGGCGCGGCGACCAGCACCATGGCGCGAATCTCTTTGCAGCCGGCCTTTTTCAGCAGGTCGATGGTGGCAACCATCGAGCCGCCGGTGGCCAGCATCGGGTCGATGATCAGGGCCAGGCGCTGGTTGATGTCCGGCGCGAGCTTTTCCAGGTAGGTGTGGGCTTCGAGGGTTTCTTCGTTTCGGGCAACGCCGACGGCGCTGACCTTGGCACCCGGGATCAGGCTGAGCACGCCGTCGAGCATGCCGATGCCGGCGCGCAGGATCGGTACTACGGTGATCTTCTTGCCGGCGATTTTTTCAACCGAGACCTTGCCACACCAGCCGTCGATCTCGTAGGTTTCGAGGGGCAGGTCCTGGGTGGCTTCATACGTCAGGAGCGCGCCGACTTCCTGGGCGAGTTCGCGAAAATTCTTGGTGCTGATATCGGCACGGCGCATCAGGCCAAGCTTGTGGCGGATCAGCGGATGGCGGATCTCACGAGTGGGCATAGGGGAGGGCTCCGAAAGGCGGGCAAAAAAACCGCGCTAGATTAATCTATTCAGCCTGTGCTGTCGTCTGGTCATTCTGGACGTTAGTCCATAAATGCTTGATCTGTGACGAGCGGATGCGTACCTTTGCCCGCTTTTCCAAAATGCCCCCCCGGAGAGCGCCATGTCCGCCGATCTCGAGCATATCCGTCAAGTCATGCGTGAAGCTGACTGCCTGTACACCGAAGCCGAAGTCGAAGCGGCCATCGCCAAAGTCGGCGAGCAGATCTGCAAGGACCTGCACGACAAGAACCCGGTTGTGTTCTGCGTGATGAACGGCGGCCTGATCTTCTCCGGCAAACTGCTGACCCACCTGCAGTTCCCGCTGGAAGCCTCCTACCTGCACGCTACCCGCTACCGCAACCAGACCAGCGGCGGCGAGCTTTTCTGGAAGGCCAAGCCGGAAGTGTCGTTCATCGACCGTGACGTGTTGATCGTTGACGATATCCTCGACGAAGGCCACACCCTCAGCGCCATCATCGAGTTTTGCAAGCATGCCGGCGCCCGCTCGGTGTACACCGCTGTGCTGATCGACAAGGATCACGACCGCAAGGCAAGCCCTGACCTCAAGGCCAACTATGTGGGCCTGCCTTGTGTCGATCGCTATATCTTCGGTTACGGCATGGACTACAAAGGGTACTGGCGCAACGCTAACGGCATCTTCGCCGTAAAGGGGCTGTAACCGTGCGCCAGCCTGCGTTCATCGACCAATCGCTGTTCGCCGGGCTGGCCGAAAAAGCCGCTGCCAACGCGCGCGGGCGGCAGCACCATAACTTTCACGCTATGGAAGAGCCCTGCCACCGCATGGCGGTCGGGCTGCAACCGAGCACCTACATTCCGCCGCATCGCCATGTGAGCGCCGACAAGGCTGAAACGTTGATAGCGCTCAAGGGGTGCTTTGGCCTGCTGATCTTCGATGAGCAAGGCGCGGTGACTGACAAGCGGGTGCTGCAGGCCGGTGGCGACTGTCTGGGTGTGGATCTGGCGCCTGGTACCTACCATGGCTTGGTGGTGCTTGAGCCCGACAGCATCCTGTTCGAGTGCAAGGCTGGGCCATACCGACCAGTGGGCGAGGGCGAGCACGCACACTGGGCGCCGCGCGAGGGTGAAGCCGGCGTGGCCGATTACCAGGCCTGGATGCGCGCGCAGTTCGATTGATATCGGCTGTACCCGGCATGCTAGAGTGCTCCTTCATACAAGGAGCCTCACATGCGTGCGATTCTTCCCCTCCTGCTGGCGGTCAGCCTGCCGCTCGCTGCCGCACCGCTGCACAGTCAGTTCCTGCCACCGGATGACCAGTCCCTGCGCCAGGAAGCGCCGACCAGCCAGCAATTGCTGCAAGTGACTGACTATTCGGTGGTCGTAGGGGCCCAGCGCCAGTCCGATCAGCAGCCGATCCCGATCACATCGTCGTTGCAGGTGCGCCTGAAGGGCAAGCCGCTGAGCAAGGGCGCGACCATTGCCCAGGTGCTGCTGACGTTCGATGGTGAAGCGGCCAAAAGCCTGAAAAAGCCTGTGTATGACGCTAAAACCCGCACCTTGAGCCTGAATTACCCGGTCAGCAACTACCGGGTGGTCATGGACCTGCTGCGTAACGAAACCCTGTACGTGCAGTTTCTGACTTACGGCAACGGCCATATCTGGGCCGACCTGCACACCGGGACGGTACGTACGCGTTGAGGCGCGAAGCCTGCGGGGGGTAAACTGCCGGCCTTCGAAATTCCGTGATGGTCCAGTTGGAGTCGGCAATGCGTAAAGACAAGAAACAGGTAATCGGTGACGAAATCAGCGACGACTACATCAAGTCGTTCCTTCAGTTCGAGCCGGCCGATGGTGTGACTTCGCCGTCGCTGCACAAGCTGGTCAAGGCCTACCGCGGCCTGCGCGTGGACGACTTTGAGCGCTTTGTAGGCTTCTTCGTCGAAGCTGGCCTGGACCTGGATGGCAAGGACGAGCACGGCAAGACCTTCGTCGAGCAGATTGCCGACCAGCGCAATGCCCCTGAGTACATCGAGATCATCGATAAAGCCCGTGGCTGATCTGTAGCCAGTGCCGGCCTCTTCGCGGGCGCGCCCGCTCCCACAGGAGTCGCGCCGCACCTGCGGGCATTACCGAACCTGTGGGAGCGGGCATGCCCGCGAAGAGGCCGGTACAGGCTGATCAAGCGCCAGGCACAAAAAAAACGCCCCGAGGGGCGTTTTTGCGTTTCAGGCCGGCTTAGGCGTAATGCTTGGCCGCCGGGCTGCTTTCTGCCAGGTCCAGGGCCGCGTCGTTATCGGCACTGATCTTGTGGTACAGCGCAGCATCGGTTGCCAGGGTCTTCTCGCGAGCCGGGAAGATTTCCTTGAGCTTGGCAGCCCAGGCACCCTTGGCCTGCTCGGGGAAGCAACGCTCGATCAGTTCCAGCATGATCGACACGGTCACCGAGGCACCCGGCGATGCGCCCAGCAGTGCTGCCAGGCTGCCGTCCTGGGCCGAGACCAACTCGGTACCGAACTGCAGCACGCCGCCTTTTTTCGGGTCTTTCTTGATGATTTGCACGCGCTGACCCGCCACTTCCAGGCGCCAGTCCTCGGCCTTGGCCTGCGGATAGAAACGACGCAGGGCTTCCAGACGCTGCTCCATCGACTGCATCACTTCGCTGACCAGGTACTTGGTCAGGTCCATGTTGTCGCGGGCCACGGCCAGCATCGGGCCAATGTTGCCCATGCGCACCGACAGCGGCAGGTCCATCAGCGAGCCGTGCTTGAGGAACTTGGTGGTGAAACCGGCATACGGGCCGAACAGCAGCGAGGTCTTGCCGTCCACGACGCGGGTGTCCAGGTGCGGTACCGACATCGGCGGGGCGCCGACAGCGGCCTGGCTGTAGACCTTGGCCTGGTGCTGCTTGACGATTTCCGGGTTGTCGCAACGCAGCCACTGGCCGCTGACAGGGAAGCCGCCGAAACCTTTGCTTTCCGGGATGCCGGACAACTGCAGCAGCGGCAGGGCCGCGCCGCCGGCGCCGAGGAAGACGAAGCGGGCGTCGACTTCACGGCTGCCGCCGCTGTTGACGTCCTTGATGCTCACGGTCCAGCCGCTGCCGTTACGGCGCAGGCCGACAACCTTCTTGCTGTACTTGACCTGCGCGTCCGGCGAGTCGCCCAGCAGCTTGAGCAGCTTGTTGGTCAGTGCGCCGAAGTTGACGTCGGTGCCTTTGGCCACGCGGGTAGCGGCGATGTGCTGGTCGGCCGGGCGGCCAGGCATCATCAGCGGCATCCAGTCGTTCATCACGGCCTTGTCTTCGGTGTATTCCATCTCGGCGAAGGCGTGGTGCTGCTTGAGCAGCTCGAAGCGCTTCTTGAGGAAGGAAACACCCTTGTCACCCTCGACATAGCTCAGGTGCGGGACAGGGTTGATGAAGGCACGCGCCGAGCCGAAGTTGCCCTTCTTGCTCAGGTAGGCCCAGAACTGGCGCGAAACCTCGAACTGGGTGTTGATGTGCACGGCCTTCTTGATGTCGATGCTGCCATCGGCGGCCTGCGGCGTGTAGTTCAGCTCGCACAGGCCGGCGTGGCCGGTGCCTGCGTTGTTCCAGGGGTTGGAGCTTTCCGCGGCCCCGGAGTCCATCGCCTCGACGACCTCAAGCTTCAGGGTCGGGTCAAGCTCCTTGAGCAGTACGGCCAGGGTGGCACTCATGATGCCCGCGCCTACCAGTACCACATCAACCGATTCGTTCTGCGCCATTTAACGCGTCTCCACAATCTACAGCTACCTAATTGACAGCATAGGACCTGGGTTTGCCAGGGTCGCCATGTCCGACTTTTCGCAGTTCTTGCAACTTCCGCGGACACCGCCAATCAGTCTTCGGGTTCGTGTATTGAACGCCGTTTGCCACAGGTGCGGCAATTCGACTTATGGTCAAGGTGTCGTGCGTGCGTTATGGAACGGTTCAGACACTCATACGGGATGAGCGCATTTGCCGCCTGTTCAGGGCTGTTCGGGACACATCTGCCGCTTTTGCACATGCCAGACTGTTCATTTGCTCGCCACACTCTTGTGAAGTTGTGAAAACCGTTTTTTCACGCTCTTTTGGAGACGTGAACCTCAAAAGGGGACTGCGCGATGGCAACCCGCAGGTTCATGCAGTGTGAAGGGCCGGAAAAAGCAGGCACGACAGCCGATGCAAGACCTGAGTGGAAGGCTCTCTGTGGGCGAGGCGGTGAAGTTGCCGGGGTCAATCGGCGAATGCGGGGCCCGATCAGGAGACGTCCTTATAATCGGGGGGAGATTATAGCGATGTCGCGGGCAGAAATGTCGCCATTCGTGGTTTTTATTGCAGCGTTTGTCAGGCAGCGAGGAGGCGTTGGTGCCAACGGCGCTTTGCACGGGCGCAAACCCGGGCTTCGGCGGGCAGTTCGCGCCCCAGCCAGGCCAGCTGAATTTCGCTGATCTGCACCCAGTCGATGCCCCGTGGTGCCTGGCTGCATTGCTTGAAGGCCAGGCATTTGCCATCAGCGTCAAGGCGGGCATAAGCGTTGTGACGCGGCCGTTTGAAGAGCTGAGTCCAGAGCGAGGTCATGGCGGCGAGTCCTTTGCGTTAGGGCTTGGCGCAAGAATAAGGGTGTGGCGATGAAACGATTGTGACAAGCGGATCGGGCCGATGACTGGTCTGTGCCTGGCTAGGTATACTGTGGGCCTTTGCCGCATTTTCTGGAGAAACGCGCATGTTGCAACGTCTGTTGTTCGGTTTGATCGCCGTGGCCAGCCTTAGCCTGGTCGGTTGTGCCCACAGCCCGCAACAACTCAACCCGCAACCCACGCTCAAGGCCCAGCTGGCCCCGGTCGGCCATGGCCAGCCGGTGGTGGTCCGGGTAGTTGATGGCCGGCCTTCGCCGTCCCTGGGTACCCGCGGTGGCATGTACCCCGAGACCAGCACCATCAGCGTCAGCGGTAACGACGTGGTGCCCAAGCTGCAGGCTCAGGCTGAAGCTGCTGTGCGCCTGCTCGGCTTCACCCCGACCCCGAACGCCTACAATGCGCCGCAGCTGACCGTCACCCTGGCCGAGCTGAAGTACCAGTCGCCGAAAGACAACCTTTACGTGACCGAGGCCACCATCGGCGCCACCTTCCGCGCTGATGTGACCAATGGCGGCCGCCGTTACAGCGGCCGTTATGGCGCTTCGCTGGACCAGCGTTTCGGCATGGCGCCAAATCAGGACACCAACACCCAGCTGGTGGGCGATGTGCTGAGCGATGCCCTGACCCGCCTGTTCAAGGACCCGAGCATCGGGCAGGTGCTGGGTCAGTAAGCTTCAGGTTGTGTCAGAAAACCCGCTGCCTGAGTGACAGGCAGCGGGTTTTTTGTTGTCTGGACGGCACAGATTTACGCCGCTTCTATGTGGAAATCCAGCAAGCTGAACCCTGTGCCTGCATCCACTTCGGGCAAGTCCTCATGCACATGTCCGCCAAGCGCACAGTAGACCAGCCACTGGCGGTCCTGCACATTGATGGCAAAACCATCGATCAGCGCCTGTTGTTCATCGCTCTGGGCAACGAGGTAGAGGCGGTCCTGGTTTTCGGCGTGCAACATCAAAAAGCTCCGGGTCATCAAAAGGTCGACAGGGTCGCCTGTATTGATGACGAGCGGATGACAGATGAAATTTAACGACAGTTTGTCGCCAAGGCCGGGCGCCACGGTGCGACTTGGGTAGAATGCTGGCCTTTGCCACTGCTCACACCGAGGTTGCGTGATGTCCTTGCAAGTGCTCTGGGGGTTCCTGGCCGCCCATCCCACCAAGCTGATCAACCTGCTGGCGCTGCTGCTGACCTGCCCGGGCGGTTTGCTGCTGCACAGTGCGCGGCGGCGCGAGGCCGAAACCCGCGCGTACATGGCAGTAGACGAGGGGGTAGTGGACGCCTTCGAGCTTCGTGTGCCGAAATACTTCTACATCCTGGGCTTTTCGTGCCTGGCGATGGCGCTGCTGCTGTCCTGGTTCAGCACCTGGATCTAAGAACCATCGGGGCCGCGTTGCGGCCCAATCGCGACACAAGGCCGCTCCCACAAGGGTGGACGCAATTCCCTGTGGGAGCGGCCTTGTGTCGCGATTGGGCTGCAACGCAGCCCCCGGGATCAATCAGGCGACCGGCGTCTGCTGCCTGACCTGATACTGGTTGCGCACCGGCGTCGCATACTGCAACACCAGGTACGGCCGCTGCTCTTGCGGGCAGGCATCCAGACGCCGTTGCCATTCTTCCTTGGCCTTGGCCAGCTCATCCGCCGGGAACACTTTCTCGGCGCTTGGCACCTGCAGGGCTTCGTCCTTGCCTTCCCACATCGCATACGCCAGGTAATGCACCGGGAACAGTCGGTAGCCCCCCAGAATCTGCCGGTCGATCTCTGCCGCCAGCTGTTTTGTGTCTTCGTGGTACTCGGTGACCGGCGGCGCGAAGTTGATGTGGACTCGGCCCTTGTAGCCGGTAATGCCTTTGGCAATGCTGTTGTCATCTTCGCCCGGCGCCTTCTTGTAGGTGCCGGTTGTGGCGCGGATGTACAGCTCGCGGGCCTTGGCCTGGTCGCACGGGTCGTATTCGTAGCTGATCGACACCGGGGTCAGGTTCAGGCTCTGGATAACCGCACCGAACGGCTCGTCCTTGCGGCTCATGTGGAACATCTTGAGGATCGCCGAGTCGGTACGGTCGTCACCGTCCTTGGCCCGACCTTCGGCCTGGGCAATCCAGATCGAGGTGGCATCGTTGCGGATCGAGTGGTTGATGTAGGCCGATAGCAGTTGGTAGGCAGCCAGTTTTTCGCGCCGCCCGCTGATCGAACGGTGCACGATGAAGCTCTTGTTCAGGCGCATCATGTCGCTGACAAAGGGCTTTTGCAGCAGGTTGTCGCCAATGGCGATGCGCGGCGTGGGCAGGCCGGCGTGGTACACGGCATAGTTGACGAAGGCCGGGTCCATGACGATATCGCGGTGGTTGGCCAGGAACAGGTAGGCGGTGCCGGCCTTGAGCTGTTCCACACCCGAATAGGTGACGCCGTCGGTGGCGCGATCGATGGTCTGGTCGACGTAGTACTCGACTTTGTCCTGCAGGGTCGAGACACAGGTAACGCCGGCGAATTCCTTGCGCAGGCGGCGTGCGATCAAGGGCTTGAGCAACCAGCCGAGAGCACCGGCCGCACGCGGAAAGCGGAAGTGAGTGAGGATATCGAGGAATGCCGGGTCGCTGAGCAGGCGTGCCAGAACGGCAGGGACCTCAGCGTCGTCGTACGGTCGGATGGCATCGAATTCGCCCATCATGCTCTCTTGTTGGAAACGGCTAGGGTAATAAGGTAGGGACGGGCTCCGAAAAACGGCTCGGACGCACACAGACCCTGTAAACAGACCGGCAATTATACGCATAAGTCACTGCGGAGGCCGCGATGCTGGAAACCGACTTCTATGATTGCCCTTATTGTGGCGAACGTGTGGAAACTACCGTCGATCTGTCTGCGGGCGACCAGGTTTATACCGAGGATTGTCAGGTGTGCTGCCAGCCTGTGGTGTGCATTCTGCAGGTGCATGGTGACGAATGGATGCTTGAAGTCCGTCGCGAGGACGACGCCTGATGCAGCGCATCTACGAACCGGAAAGCCTGCTCGAGGCGCAAATGCTGGCAGGTATGCTTGCCAGCGAGGGGATCGATGTACACGTGGTCGGCCGTGACCTGCTCGGTGCCGCCGGCGAGCTGCCCTTGCAGGGCCTGCTGGGGCTTATCGTGGCTGATGAGCAGGCCGAATGCGCACGGCAGCTGATCGATGCGTACAATGATGCCCAGCCACTGGTTGGCGACGAACCGGAGCATGTCCCCGGTACCTTGATCTGCTAGGTTCTGAATTCGCCCATGTGTGGACGTTATGCCCTGTTTCGCTGGCCCCAGGCCCTTGCCAGTCTGCCGGGTTTTCCCGTCGGCCAGCCGGCCCAATGGAATATATCGCCAGGGGCGTCGGTGCTGATCCAGCGCCAGCTTGATGGCCAGCAGCAACTGGCCAAGGCGCGCTGGGGGTTGACCCCGGCCTGGCTCACCGACCTGTCCCGTACCCCCGCCCATGCCCGGGCCGAAACGCTGGCCGAGCAACCGATGTTTCGCGATGCATTTCGCCAGCGTCGCTGCCTGATGCCGGCCAACGGCTTTTACGAATGGCGTGGCAACGTGCGCAAACGCCCGTTCTGGTTGACCCCGGGGGAGGGCGCGTCGCTGTATTTTGCGGCGGTGTGGGAGGCCTACCCGGTGCAGGACCAGGTATGGCTGAGTTGCGCGGTGGTGACCCAGGCGGCCATGAACCAGCGTCGGCCGCTGATACTGGACGAGGCCGGGCAGGCGGCCTGGCTCGACCCGGACACGCCGGTTACCCGCTTGCACGAGCTGCTGGCCAGCCCACCTGCGACGTTGCGTGAGCGGGCCCTGGCCAACTTCGTCAATGACCCGAAGCTGGATGCGCCGGAGTGTCTTACCCCGGCTTGATGGGGGGCTGTGCCGGCCCTTTCGCGGGCAAGCCCGCTCCTACAATGATCGTGTTACCCCTGCGGTAGGAGCGGGCAAGCCCGCGCCTACCCACGGTTGTGTTACCCCTGTAGGAGCGGGCTTGCCCGCGAAGAGGCCGGTACAGGCGACGAAAATCTTCCCTGCGGCTATGGCAGCCACTGGCGACTCGGCCTAGGATACGCCGCATGTGGATAGGGAGTGTTTTCATGCGTAAGTCTTTTGTCGTCAGCCTACTGAGTGCTGGCATCCTGCTGGCCGGCTGCCAGGCGGTGAATACCACCAGCGGCGGTGCTGTTGGCGTCGAGCGCCAGCAGTACATGTTCAGCATGCTCTCGACCGATGAGGTCAACCAGATGTACGCCCAGTCGTATCAGCAGACCTTGGGTGAAGCATCGAGCAAGGGTGTGCTCGACAAGTCCAGCGCCGATGCCAAGCGTGTGCAGGCCATTGCCAACCGCCTGATCGCCCAGGCGCCCAAATTCCGCCCGGATGCCGCGCAGTGGGACTGGCAAGTCAACGTGATCAAGAGTGATGAACTGAACGCCAACTGCGGCCCGGGCGGCAAGATCATCGTCTACACCGGGCTGATCGATCAGCTCAAGCTCACCGATGCGGAAATTGCCGCAGTGGTGGGGCACGAGATTGCCCACGCCTTGCGCGAGCATAGCCGCGAGGCCATGTCCAAGGCATACGGTGTGGAAATGGCTCGTCAGGGTGCCGGTGCCATCTTCGGCCTCGGCCAGAGCAGCATGGCCATGGCCGACACGGTGGTGAACTACGCCATGACCTTGCCCAACAGCCGGGCCAACGAAAACGAGGCCGACCTGATTGGCCTGGAGCTGTCGGCCCGTGCCGGCTACGACCCGAATGCCGCGATCACCTTGTGGAACAAGATGAGCAAGGCTTCCGAAGGTGCACCGCCTGAGTTCATGAGTACTCACCCGGCGTCCGCGAGCCGTATTGCTTCGCTGCAGGCGGCGATTCCGAAGGTGATGCCGCTGTATCAGGCTGCAGCCAAGCAATAAATGCCTGAATCCTGGGGCTGCATGGCAGCCCCCGGTTTTCCCTTTATCCAATCCAGCCACTGGCCTTCATTGCCGAATAGACGGCCACGATCGCCAGCACGAAGAACGCCGTTGCCGCCAGGCGGCGAATCAGCGTCAACGGCAGTTTGTCAGCCGCGAAGTTACCCGCCAGTACCACCGGCACGTTGGCAATCAACATACCCAGGGTAGTGCCGATAATGACCATGATCAGGTGCGGATACTGCGCAGCCAGCATCACGGTGGCGACCTGGGTCTTGTCACCGATTTCGGCCAGGAAGAACGCAATCAGTGTCGTCAGGAACGGCCCGAAACGGCGAGCCGGGTTCTCGTCGTCATCCATCTTGTCCGGTACCAGGGTCCACAGTGCGGTGGCGGTAAAGCTCGCGGCCAGGATCCAGTGCAGTGCCGAATCGCTGAAGAAGCTGCCGACCCAAGCCCCCACGGCACCGGCTGCGGCATGGTTGGCCAAGGTGGCGGCGATGATGCCGGCGATGATCGGCCAGGGTTTGCGGAAGCGGGCAGCGAGAATGAGTGCGAGCAGTTGCGTCTTGTCGCCGATCTCGGCCAGGGCAACGATAGCGGTGGGGACCAACAGTGATTCCAGCATCAGGATTCCTACGGGGGCGGGTCGACACGGCTATGACACGTACAGCCTCCCCGCCCCGGGTAAGGTGTGCGTGTCATAGGTCTTGTCAAACCCTCGATCCGTCTATGCGGATCTCGCCATGCAGGCGTGCATGGTGGGTCGCACGCGCCATGGTCTGTGGACCAAGTATGTTGACACGTACCGGGCGAGCTGGGTGCTCGCGGGAGACTACTCCCCTAGGACGGTGCGGATTCTGCCTAGACAAAACGCTTTCGGCAAGCGCTGTTTTTATCCGTGAGTGGCCTGGTAGATGCGGAAACCGTCGGCCTCGTCACGTACCTGGCAGTTGCCCAGTGCCCCTTCGATCAGTGGCTGGTAACGCAGGAAACTGTTGGCCACCAAGCGCATTTCGCCACCTTTTCGCAGATGAACGGCGGATTTTTTCAGCAAGTTTTCCGAAGCCTGATAGTTGGTATGAACGCCGGTGTGGAATGGCGGGTTGCTCAGGATAAGGCTCAGTTCGGTAGGGGCGGCGTCGATGCCATCGCCGCTGATCACTTCGCCTTCCAGGCCGTTGGCAGCCAGCGTCAGGCGGCTGGCGGCCACGGCGAAGGCATCCACGTCCAGCAAGGTCACCCGGCTTTGTGGGTAACGGCGTTTGAGCGTGGCCCCCAGTACCCCGGCACCGCAGCCAAAGTCCAGCATGTGACCACCGGGCAGGCCGTCAAGATGCTTCAGGAGCAGGGCCGTACCTCGGTCGAGTCGGCCATGGCTGAATACCCCAGGCAGGCTGACCACCTGCAGCGGGCCGTCTTCCAGGGCCAGCTCGAAGCGCTCGGCCAGGCTTTCCAGCGGTTTTGCCTGCGGCGCCTGGTCGATGGTCACTTGCCACAGCTGGCAGTGCCGGGCGCTGTCGAGCTTGCGTGGCTTGCCAAAGGCCGCCAACTGCTTGGCCGCGCCCTCGATGCCACCGCGCTTCTCACCGACCAGGTACAGCTCGCGGCCAGCCAGGCGCGACGCCAGGGTGTTGAGCAGATAGGCGGCCAGCTCGCGGGATTTGGGCAGGAACAGCACGGCGCTTTCGAATGCTGCGGCAGGGGCCTCGACGCCGTAATGGCTGCGGCCTGCGAAGCGGCTTTCGAGCATGGCCTGATCGCCGGCATGCCAAGTCCAGGCCTGGGCCTGAGGCAACTGGCCGAGCAGGTCGTCGGCGGGGGCGCCGGCGATCAGCAGCGGCCCCTGAAACAGCTCTGCCTGACGGAGCAACACTTCACTGCGCGGGTCCATGGACGACGTCTCCTGGAAAAAAGTGGCGCAGTGTAGCAGAGGCGGGCGCCTGGCTCAGCTGACCACGCGGCGTGGCTGCCCGGCGAAGAAGGCCTGGGCGTTCTCGCTGAGCTGGCCGACGATGCGCTGGCGCGACTCCACGGCACCCCAGGCGCTGTGCGGGGTGATGATCAGGCGCGGGATGCCGGGCTCCAGCAGCGGGTTACCGTTGACCGGCGGTTCCACGCTCAGCACGTCGGTGGCCACGCCGCCCAAGTGACCATCGCGCAGGGCATCGGCCAACGCCTGTTCGTCGATCAGGCCGCCACGGGCGGTGTTGACCACCAGTGCATTGGGCTTGAGCAGGGCCAGTTCGCGGGCGCCGAGCATATGCCGGGTGTGCTCGTTCAGCGGGCAGTGCAGGGTCAGGGCGTCGATTTGCGGCAGCAACTCGTCCAGCGGCAGCCGGTCGGCGCGCTCCGGGCGGCCAGGGATCTGCCCGCTCAATACGCGCATGCCGAAGGCTTCGGCCAGCCTCGCCACTGCGCTGCCCAGTTCGCCGTGGCCGAGCAGGCCGAGGGTTTTGCCCTCCAGTTCGACGATAGGAAAGTCCAGCAGGCAGAACTGGCTGGCCTTGGCCCACTGGCCTTCGGCCACCGCCTGGTTGTAGTCGCACAGCCGGGTGGCCAGGGCCAGCAGCAGGGCCAGGGTATGCTGGGCGACAGACGGCGTGCCGTAGCCCTGGCAGTTACACACGGTGATGCCCTGGGCGCGGGCGGAGGCCAGGTCGACATTGTTGGTGCCGGTGGCGGCCACCAGGATCAGCTTCAGTTGCGGGTTGGCGGCCAGGGTAGCGGCGTCGAGCATGACTTTGTTGCTGACCACTGCCACGGCGCCCTGCAAGCGTTCCGCGACCTGGTCCGGGCGGGTGGCGGCGAACAGTTCGAACTGGTCGAACTGCTGCTTCAGGGGCGAAAGGTCGAGGTCGCCAAGGTCCAGGGACTGGTGATCGAGAAACACGGCGCGACGCGGGCTGGGCATGAAGATCTCCGGTGGCAGGGGGGATAAGGGTGTTGTGGCCATTCGCGGGCATGCCCGCACCCACAAGGTCACCACAACCCTTGCAGGAGCGGGCTTGCCGGCGAAGAGGCCCTCGGCTTCAGCACAAACCTGAAGCCGCCGCCGCAGTGTCTAGCTCAACCTTGCTGCCCGTCAACGCCCGCCACTCATACCTCTGCCACGCAAATCATTCCTTCGGCTGATTTGGCCGTCACATTGGCGAACTACAGTAAACCCAGACTTATCCGGCCCGCTTTTCAGAAAAGGGATCCCCATGTTGCAGACACGCATCATCAAGCCCGCCGAGGGCGCCTATGCCTATCCATTGCTGATCAAGCGCCTGCTGATGTCCGGCAGTCGCTATGAAAAGACCCGCGAAATCGTCTACCGCGACCAGATGCGGCTGACGTATCCACAGCTCAACGAGCGCATTGCACGCCTGGCCAATGTGCTGACCGAGGCCGGGGTCAAGGCCGGTGATACCGTGGCAGTGATGGACTGGGACAGCCATCGCTACCTGGAATGCATGTTCGCCATCCCGATGATCGGCGCTGTGGTGCACACCATCAACGTGCGCCTGTCGCCCGAGCAGATCCTCTACACCATGAACCATGCCGAAGACCGCGTGGTGCTGGTCAACAGCGACTTCGTGGGCTTGTACCAGGCCATCGCCGGGCAGCTGACCACTGTCGACAAGACCTTGCTGCTGACCGATGGCCCGGACAAGACTGCCGAACTGCCCGACCTGGTCGGGGAGTATGAGCAGCTGCTGGCTGCCGCCAGCCCGCGCTACGACTTCCCGGATTTCGACGAAAACTCGGTGGCCACTACCTTCTACACCACTGGCACCACCGGTAACCCCAAGGGCGTTTATTTCAGTCACCGCCAGCTGGTGCTACACACCCTGGCCGAGGCCTCGGTCACCGGCAGTATCGACAGCGTGCGCCTGCTGGGCAGCAACGACGTGTACATGCCCATCACCCCGATGTTTCACGTGCATGCCTGGGGCATCCCCTACGCTGCCACCATGCTCGGCATGAAGCAGGTGTACCCGGGGCGCTACGAGCCGGACATGCTGGTCAAGCTTTGGCGTGAAGAGAAGGTCACCTTCTCCCACTGCGTACCGACCATCCTGCAGATGCTGCTCAACTGCCCGAACGCCCAGGGGCAGGACTTCGGCGGCTGGAAGATCATCATCGGCGGCAGCTCGCTCAACCGTTCGCTGTACCAGGCCGCCCTGGCGCGTGGCATCCAGCTGACCGCCGCGTATGGCATGTCGGAAACCTGCCCGCTGATCTCCGCGGCACATCTGAACGATGAACTGCAGGCCGGCAGCGAGGATGAGCGCGTCACTTACCGTATCAAGGCCGGTGTGCCGGTGCCGTTGGTCGAAGCGGCCATCGTCGACGGCGAAGGCAACTTCCTGCCCGCTGATGGTGAAACCCAGGGCGAGCTGGTACTGCGTGCGCCGTGGCTGACCATGGGCTACTTCAAGGAACCGGAGAAGAGCGAGGAGCTGTGGCAGGGCGGCTGGCTGCACACCGGTGACGTCGCCACCCTCGACGGCATGGGCTACATCGACATCCGCGACCGCATCAAGGATGTGATCAAGACCGGTGGCGAGTGGGTTTCCTCGCTCGACCTGGAAGACCTGATCAGCCGCCACCCGGCCGTGCGCGAAGTGGCGGTGGTGGGGGTGGCCGACCCGCAGTGGGGTGAGCGCCCGTTTGCCCTGCTGGTGGTACGTGACGGCCACGATATCGACGCCAAGGCGCTGAAGGAACACCTCAAGCCATTCGTCGAGCAAGGTCATATCAACAAGTGGGCGATTCCAAGCCAGATCGCCGTTGTTACTGAAATTCCCAAGACCAGTGTCGGCAAGCTCGACAAGAAACGCATCCGCCAGGACATCGTCCAGTGGCAGGCCAGCAACAGCGCGTTCCTTTCCACGTTGTAACTGTTGTGCGGGTCGCGCACGTCAGAGCGTGACCCGCACGCTAGAGAGCCCGCCGCCTTGCCAAACGACAGAAATGCGCCATCCTTGAGCACTACCAGCCCGCAACCGGAGCAAAACTGCAGCGAGTTGGTGGCATGGAGCGCAAATCACACTTTAGAGGGATCAAGCGCCTGTGCCTGCTGGCTATAGTCGGGGCCAGGGGATTTTCAGGAATGGGGGAGGGCGACATGCGCAAGCTGTGTCGCCGCGGGTGCAAGCCTGCAAACCGGTCGCTCGGGCCGTTCTTGAAAGGACTCACTGCCATAACAAAAAAGTACATGGAGTAGCGTCGATGAAATCTGCAAACCTGTTCTGGCGCCGGGCCAAGCTGCCCTTGGCCGTCAGCCTTGCTTCCACGCTCGCAAGTCCTGCTTTCGCTGTCAGCTTCAACATTGGTGAAATCGAAGGCCAGTTCGACTCGTCGCTCTCCATCGGCGCCAGCTGGTCGACGGCCAACCCCAACAAGAACCTGATAGGGGTGAACAACGGCGGCAAGGGCCTTTCACAGACATCCGACGATGGCCACCTGAACTTCAAGAAGGGCGAAACCTTCTCCAAGATCTTCAAAGGCATTCATGACCTGGAGCTCAAGTACGGCGACACCGGTGTGTTCGTGCGCGGCAAGTACTGGTACGACTTCGAGCTGAAGGACGAACACCGCGAGTTCAAGGACATCAGCGACTCCAATCGCAAGGAAGGCGCCAAGTCGTCCGGCGCCGAGCTGCTCGACGCCTTTGTCTACCACAACTACTCCATCGGCGATCAGCCTGGCTCGGTGCGTTTTGGCAAGCAGGTAGTGAGCTGGGGCGAAAGTACCTTCATCGGCGGCGGCATCAACTCGATCAACCCCATCGACGTGTCGGCGTTCCGCCGCCCCGGGGCCGAGATCAAGGAAGGCCTGATTCCCGTCAACATGTTCTACATCTCGCAGAGCCTGACCGACAACCTGTCGGCCGAGGCCTTCTACCAGCTCGAGTGGGACCAGACGGTCGTCGACAACTGCGGCACCTTCTTCTCCCAGCCGGACATCATTGCCGATGGTTGTACCGACAACTTGCGCGTGCTCAATAGCAGCCGCACGGTGCCGGGCGCTGCGCAGCAGTTCCTCGCCTCGCGGGGCGTGAACATCAACGAAGAGGGTGTGATGGTGCGCCGTGGTGCCGACCGCGATGCGCGTGACAGCGGCCAGTTCGGTGTAGCCATGCGCTATATGTTCGAGCCGTTGGACACGGAGTTCGGCGCCTACTTCATGAACTACCACAGCCGTGCACCCATCTTCAGTGCCACAGGGGCTCCGCCGTCCGTGTTCGCTGGGCTGAGCGCCCTGCCTGCACAGCTGCGCGCATTGGCGCCTCTGATTGTGGCGGGTAATTCCGAGTACTTTGTGGAATACCCCGAGGATATCCGCCTCTATGGCTTGAGTTTCTCCACCACGTTACCCACTGGCACCGCCTGGAGCGGCGAAGTCAGCTACCGCCCTAACGCGCCAGTGCAGCTCAATACCACGGATATCCTGTTCGCCGGTGTCCGTCCCATTGGCGGCGCGTTGAGCAACGCATCGTTGCTGACCGGTACGCCGGGGCAAGACCTGCATGGGTATCGCCGCAAGGAGATCACCCAGTTCCAGACCACCCTGACCCATTTCTTCGACCAGGTGATGGGCGCCAGCCGGATGACAGTAGTCGGTGAAGTGGGTGTCACCCATGTCGGCGGCCTGGAGAATGCCCACGATACCCGCTACGGTCGCGACCCGGTGTTCGGCCCAGGTCCATTGCCATCCACCGGTGGTGCCGATACCTGCCAGGCGCTCAATGGCAGCACCATCGCTGGCGCGGGTGCGGGGACATCCACCACCAACCTGAACCGCAAATGCGAGAACGACGGCTACACCACCAGCACTTCCTGGGGTTACCGCGCCCGTGTCATCTGGGACTACAACGACGTATTCGCGGGTATCAACCTGAAGCCGAGCGTGGCCTGGTCGCATGACGTGTCCGGCTATTCGCCGGGCCCTGGTGCCAACTTCGAGGAAGGCCGCAAGGCAGTCAGTCTGGGCCTGGACGCCGAGTACCAGAACACCTACACGGCCAGCCTGTCGTACACCAACTTCTTCGATGGCAAGTACAGCACCGTGGATGACCGCGACTTCGTCGCCCTCAGCTTCGGCGTGAACTTCTAAGCATACAGATCCAGGACGACACGACATGAACAAGACCAGAAGTCTACTGCAAGCCGGTGTACTGGGCCTGTCCCTGCTGGCGACCAGCGTCATGGCTGCGGTATCCGCCGACGAGGCGGCCAAGCTGGGCAGCACCCTGACCCCGATGGGTGCCGAGAAGGCCGGCAACGCCGACGGCTCGATCGGCCCGTGGGAGCCGCTGTCGAAGACCGCAGGCAGTGTTGACGGCAAGGGCTTCCTGTCCGACCCGTACGGCAGTGAAAAGCCGCTGTTCACCATCACTGCGCAAAACGCCGAGCAGTACAAGGACAAGCTTTCGCCGGGCCAGCTGGCCATGCTCAAGCGCTATCCGGACACCTTCAAGATCCCAGTATTCAAAACCCATCGCGGCTCCACGGTACCTGCGGACGTGTTCGCCGCCATCAAGAAAAACGCCACCCAGACCACGCTGACGGAAGGCGGCAACGGTTTGAACAACTTCAACACGGCGGTGCCGTTCCCGATCCCGAAAAGCGGCCTGGAAGTGATCTGGAACCACATCACCCGTTACCGAGGGGGCAGTGTCAGCCGCCTGGTGATCCAGGCCACGCCACAGCAGAACGGCTCTTTCAGCCCGGTTTACTTCTCCGACCAGTTCGTCTTCCGCGACAAGATGAAGGATTACGACCCGAACAACCCAGGCAACATCCTGTTCTACTTCAAGCAGGAAGTGACCGCGCCAGCGCGCCTGGCCGGGACCGTGCTGCTGGTGCACGAAACCCTCGACCAGGTGAAGGAGCCGCGCAAGGCGTGGATCTACAACGCCGGCCAGCGTCGCGTGCGCCAGGCGCCGCAAGTGTCGTATGACGGCCCGGGTACCGCCGCCGACGGCCTGCGTACCTCGGACAACCTGGACATGTTCAACGGTGCGCCAGACCGCTACGACTGGAAGCTGGAAGGCAAGAAGGAGCTGTACATCGCATCGAACGCCTTCAAACTGGATGATCCGAAGCTCAAGTATGCCGACATCATCAAGGCTGGGCACATCAACCAGGACCTGGCCCGTTACGAGTTGCGCCGCGTCTGGCACGTAGTCGCAACCCTCAAGCCAGGCCAGCGGCACATCTACGCCAAGCGTGATTTCTACATCGATGAGGACACCTGGCAGGCCGCAGTGATCGACCAGTACGACGGCCGTGGCCAACTGTGGCGCGTGTCCGAGGCCCATGCTCAGCCTTATTACAACGTGGAAGTACCTTGGTACACCCTGGAAACCATCTACGACCTGCAGTCCGGTCGTTACCTGGCCCTGGGCATGAAGAACGAAGAGAAGCGCGCTTACGACTTTGGCTTCAGTGCCAGCAAGGCCGATTTCCAGCCTGCAGCGCTGCGTCAGTCGGGTATTCGCTAAGCTGAAATCACTGAACGCCGTGTGATCCCCAGAACGCCCCGGCTCGCCGGGGCGTTTCTATTTCCTGAACCGGCCTCTTCGCGGGCGAACCCGCTCCTACAGGCTCCGCGCAGCCCTGTAGAAGCGGGTTCACCCACGAAGAGGCCGGACAACGCAATAAGCCGCCTGAATACCTCCCCAAACCCCCGCCCCAGCCCCTGTCCATCAGCCATGTTGCTTTTTGTCGCAGTCTTTTCCATGCCAATTGCGTCCATCATCTTCAAATGCGCAGCGTTAACGGCTAGTCTCGCAAACATCCATACCGCCGTTGTCTTCCAACCAGAACGAGCCGGCCATGACAGATCTGTCCCGTACGCATGGATTCGCGAGTCAGGCCCTTGGCCTGCGGGACGGGCGTTTCTTCCGGCCACCGCTGCCGGATGGCCATGTGCAGCGCCTGCGTTTGTGCCAGCGGCTGGAAGCCGGTTTGGGCGGGCGGCTGCTGCTGGTCAATGCCCCGGCAGGTTTCGGCAAAAGCTCCCTGGCCATCGAGTTTTGCGAAACACTGCCCGAGCACTGGCGTAGCCTGTGGCTTGGCCTGAGCCAGCGGGACGCCGACCCTGGCCGCTTCCTTGAGCGCTTGCTTGAAGGCCTGCAGCAATACTGCCCGGCACTGGGCGGCCAGGCCATGGGCCTGCTGAAAATGCGCCAGCGCCATCAGCCGTTTGCCTTTGAAGAGTGGCTCGACGGCCTGCTCGATGAGCTGGCGCTGTACCTGCAAGCTGATACGCCGCTGCTGCTGGTACTGGACGACTATCACCTGGCCCAAGGGCCGGTGCTTGACCGTTGCCTGCAGTTCTTCCTCAATCATCTGCCACCCGGCCTGGTGTTGCTGGTGACCAGCCGCCAGCGGCCAGACTGGCACCTGGCGCGGCTGCGCCTGTCCCGGCAGTTGGTCGAGCTTAACGAACAGGACCTGCGCCTCACTGCGGATGAGTCGTTGGCAGTGATCGGTCGCCAGCCTACCGGCCTGCGCGGCCAGGCACTGGACAACCTGATCCAGCGCAGCGACGGCTGGGTCGCCGGGCTGCGTTTCTGGCAGCTGGCGGCCAGCGACAGCGCCGACGAGCAAGCCTTGCCCCAGGCGCTGCATGGTGGCGAGGGACTGATCCGCGACTACCTGCTTGAAGAAGTCATCGATAGGCTACCTGCAGACGTGCAGGCTTTCTTGTACGAAACCGCCTGCCAGGAGCGTTTCTGCGCTCCGCTTTGCGATGCGATGCGTGGCCGCCACGACAGTGCCGCCGTCCTGAGCTTCCTGCAGGCGCATCAGGTGTTCCTTGTGCCGCTGGACGAGCATGGGCACTGGTTCCGCTATCACCATTTGTTCTCCGACCTGTTGCGCAGCCGCCAGGCGAGCGAATCGCAGGTCGCTCTGCATTTGCGGGCCTGCCGCTGGTTTGAAGCTCAGGACCTGCTGGACGAGGCGGTGGAGCAGGCTTTGCGTGCCGGCCACCTCGATGTTGCCGCCGACCTGGTGCAAAGTCTGTCCGAGGAGCAACTGCTGGCCGAGCAGAACGTCGGCATGTTGCTGCGTTGGAAGATGGACCTGCCCGACAGTCTGTTGATCAGCACGCCGCGGCTGATCGTGCTGTACAGCTGGGCGTTGGGCCTGGCTTGCCAGCTGGATGCTGCCGAGGAACTGGCCGGTTACCTCAGTCGCTTTCTGCCCGCGCCTTCGGCGACCGCGCAAAAGTCGATGCTGGCCCAATGGCTGGCACTCAGTGGGGTCATTGCCCGTGGCCGTGGCGACCGCGAGCGCACCCTGGCCTATTGCGGCGAAGCGCTGCAGAGCCTGCCGAGCAAGCGCTACGGCCAACGCCTGGTATGTTTGTCGACGCTGTCCAACCTGGCCATTGCCGATGGCGACTTCTGGCGGGCCCGAGGCTGGAACCGCGAGGCCCTGGAGCTGGCCCAGCGGGTCGGTAACCCCTTGTTCGAGGCGCTGGCGCATTACGACCGGGCGCGGGTGCTGCATGCCCGTGGCGAGGTGCTGCGCGCGCTGGACGAAGTGCGCCAGGGCCTGCAACGTCTGCAAGGGCTTTCGGCGCAGCGGCTGTATGCCGTGCGTGCGCGGTTGACGCTTTACGAAGGTTACCTGCTGGTCTCGCGTCTGCAGCCAGCTCAGGGCCGCGCGCGTTTGCGCGCCGGGCTGGGTGAGGCGCGAGCGTGCCGGGACATCAGTGTGCTCATCGGTCATTGCGTGATTGCCACGCTTGATGGCCGGGAAGGTCACTTTGCCGAGGCTTTTGCCGAACTGGCCGAGGCCGAGCGCTTGATGCACATCTGGGATGTGCCCCCGGTCTACTACCTGGCCATGATTACCCTGGTCAAATGCGAACTGTGGCTGGCCCAGGGGCGTACCGACCTGGCGGAGTCCTGGCTGCAGCGCCTGGGCCAGACCTATGGCGGCGAGCAGCCGGCGGCGGCACCGGAATTCCATCCGCTGCTGCCGTTGCACATTGCGTTGCAGCAGGCATTGCTCGATCGCATCCAGTTGCGTAGCGACGATGCCGTGCAACGCCTGGCATGCCTGGTAAAGCGCGGCCAGGCCAGTGGCGGCATGATGCTCGCCGTCAGCGCCCTGTGCCAATGGCTCTCCCTGCTGTTGGACGAAGGCAAGGAAGGGCAGGCCGCGCAGTTGCTGCCAAGTTTGCTGGAAGCGGCGCATGGCGGTGTGATACAGCCAATGCAGCCACTGCTGGAAAAACACCCGCAATGGCTTCATGAACAACTGCAGGCAGGCGCCGCTTGCCCGGTTCAGGCGGAACTGCTCAAGCACCTGCCGTCAGTGCCAATTGCCAGTACGGGCAACGGCGAAGCGCTGAGTGGCCGCGAAATGGCTGTGCTCGAACTGATTGCCCAAGGCTGTTCCAATCAGCAGATCAGCGAGCAGCTGTTCATTTCCCTGCACACGGTGAAGACCCACGCCAGCCACATCAACAGCAAGTTGGGCGTGGAGCGGCGCACCCAGGCGGTGGCCAAGGCCAAATCCCTGGGGTTGCTGGCGTGATACTGGCCCTGCAGGTCATTGCTCGTTAAAGTGATGGCCTGAAGCCATAGTTTTTGGCCGACAATGCTCTACCCTCATCTTTCCCGACCAGCTGCCGATACAGCGATCGGTGGCATCGCCTCGCGCGATTTTTCAATCATTCCAAGGCAGGTCGTGTTGATGCTGCAGTACGGGCAAAAGAGCTTTCTGATCGTCGACGACTTTACCGACTTTCGTACGTCGACCCGTTCCATGTTGCGCGAGTTGGGCGTGCGCGACGTGGACACCGCTGACAGCGGCGAGCAGGCGCTGCGCATGTGCGCGCAGAAGCGCTATGACTTCATCCTGCAGGACTTCCATCTGGGTGATGGCAAGAAGAACGGGCAGCAGGTGCTTGAAGACCTGATCATCGACAAGCACATCAGCCATGAGTGCGTGTTCATCATGGTCACTGCCGAGAGCAGTCAGGCGATTGTCCTTAGCGCCATCGAGCACGAGCCCGATGCCTACCTGACCAAACCGTTCAACCGGGTTGGCCTGGCCCAGCGCGTCGAGAAACTGTTCCAGCGCAAGACGTTGCTGAAGCCGATCCTGCAGGCGCTGGACCGCAACCGTCCGGCCGAAGTACTGGCGGCCTGCGCCGAGCTGTGCAAGAAGGATCCGCGTCTGGCGCCCTTGTGCTTGCGCTACCGGGCCGATGCCCTGCGCAACCTCAACCGTTTCGAGGAACTGGAAAAATTCCTCAAGGCCATCCTGGCCAGCCGTCCGCAGCCGTGGGTATATGCCGCGTTGGGCGCACTGATGCACAAGCGTGGTCAGAATGCCCAGGCCCAGGGTGTATACGAGCAGGCGCTCAAGGCGTTCCCGATCATGCCAGGCCTTTACGATGGCATGGCCGAGGTGCTGGTGGCGCAGGGTGATACCCGGCGCGCGCAGAACTTGCTTGAAGAAGCCGTGCGCCTGTCGCCTTTGTCGGTGCGTCGGCAGTCGACGCTGGGCAAGCTGGCGCTGGAGAATGAAGACTTCGAGAGCGCATCGAAGGCGTTCCGCCATGCGGTGAACCAGGGGCAGAGTTCGCGCTACAAGGATGCCGAAAACAACCTTGGCCTGGTGCAGGCGCTGATGAGCAAGAATGCAGGCTTCGGCCTGGACGCCCGCACCCGGGTCGAGATTAACACCACGCTCAGCGAAGTGGCCAAGGAAAACCCCGAGGACCAAGGCCTGCAGGTGCGTGCGCGGATGATGAAGGCTGCCAGCCTGCAGCAGGCCGGCGACCCGGAAACGGCCGGCAAGCTGACAGAACAGGCGATTCAGCGCCTGGACAAGATGAACCAGTTCTTCTCTGTCGATTCGGCCCTGACTGTCGCTGCGCAACTGCAGGCGATGGGGCAGGAAGCCGCCGCCATCGGCGTGCTGAAGAACTGCGTGGAAAGTTATGGCGATGACCCCAAGGTCATGGAGAAAGTGGGCAAGCTGACGGATGACCCCAGTGTGCTCAACGCCATTACCGAAGCGGTCACCCTCAATCGGCAGGGTGTGCGCAGTTACCAGGGAGGGCAGCTTGGCGAGGCGTTGCAACTGTTCCGAAAGGCATTGGGTTTACAGCCGAAGAACATCAGCATCGCCCTCAATACCGCCCAGGCGCTGCTGCGCATCGGCGGTGACAACCCTCAGCCTGCGATCATGCAGGAGTGCCGCGACGCCTTGACCAGCGTGGCCGGTATCCCTGCCAGCGACAATCGCTATGACCGTTACCGCAAACTGCACATCCGAGTGTTCGGCGCATGAATCAAGACAATCAGGGGCTGGATTTTTCCACGGTGATCGCCTCCACCGTGCACGACCTCAAAAGTTCGTTGTCGGCGCTGATCCAGTCCCACAGCCAGTGGGTGGAACGCTTGCCCGAGGAACTGCGCGGCGGTGCCGAACAGGGGATCATGGAGCATGAATTTCGTCACCTCAACGGCATGCTGGTGCAGTTGCTGGGCTTGTACAAACTGGGTGTGAACCAGTTGCCGGTATGCCCGGACTACCATGAGCTGGATGATTTCATCGAAGCCCAGTTGGCGGCGCACGAGGAAGTACTCAAGCACAACGACATTCTCGCCACCTGGCGTATCGACACCGACAACCCGCTGGGTTTCTTCGACCGCGAACTGGTGGCCTCGGTGATCTCCAACGTTATCACCAACGCCACCCGCTTTGCCGGGCACGCCTTGCTGATCACCATCGAAGAGGCCGATAACCAGTTGGCCATTTGCGTCAATGATGACGGCCCGGGTTATCCAAAGCACATGCTCGAGCGCCAGGAGGAGTACATCCAGGGCATCGACTCGACCAGCGGCAGTACCGGCCTTGGGTTGTATTTTGCGGCGCGGATCGCAGCGTTGCATGAAAGCGGCGGGGTGCGCGGGCGGATCGAGATCTCCAACGGCGGGGCGCTTGGGGGTGGGTTGTTCAGGTTGTTTTTGCCTTGAGGTATTGGGTGCCTGGGCGATCGAGCGCCGCCCGCGCGGCGCATCGCGAGCAAGCTCGCTCCTACATTTGTTTCGGGCCAGTATTGCCTGCACCCTCGCGCGCGACCGCCTTGTTTGTTCCACGCAATATCGAGGTGGGCACCAAGGTGGCGCGCACCTCCGCCTCAGGAATAACTGGCCCGAAACAAATGTAGGAGCGAGCTTGCTCGCGATGCGCCGCGCGGGCGGCGCTCGAGCTCACAGGCGCCACTTCGCTCAAGACATGAACCTCGTGCACCCACCCCATTTTCCTGTCAGGCTCCCAGCAGAACCCAGCTTCACCTGCGAGAACACCATGACCCAAGCCCCGCCTGCTCTCATCCGCGAAACCTTCCCCGTCGGCCCCTTGCAGTGCAACTGCACGCTGATCGGCGACCCCCTGACCAAGAAAGCCATGGTCGTCGACCCGGGTGGTGATGTGGACAAGATCCTTGCCCGCCTGCAGGTCCACGGCCTGACGCTGGTGAGCATCATCCACACCCATGCGCACTTCGACCACTTCCTCGCGTCAGGCAAGCTCAAGGAGCTGACGGGTGCCACGCTGCACCTGCACAAGGACGACCAGATGCTGTGGGACAACCTTGAGATGCAGTGCCAGATGTTCGGCGTACCTTACACCCCGGTACCGGCACCGGACCGCTGGCTGGGTGATGACGAAGAACTGGCCTGCGGCTGCGGTGTGGCGTTGCACACGCCAGGCCATACCCCGGGCTCGATGAGCTTTTGGTTCGCCGACGCCAAGTTGTTGATTGCCGGTGACACCCTGTTCCGCCGGGGGATTGGCCGCACCGATTTGTGGGGTGGCGACCAGCGGGCAATCGTGCGTTCCATCAAGGAGCGGCTGTACCGGCTGGACGAAGAGGCCATCGTGGTGACCGGCCACGGGCCCGACACCCGTTTGGGCGACGAGATGCGGGAAAACCCATTCGTGCGTGCCTGATGGCACATGAAGGCACTTTCATGGAATTTTTCGTTGCCGATGCGTTCCAAGGCTGGCATAGAACCCTTTGGGATCTGCCGCATTTATGAATTTCAGTAGGAGCTTGTCCATGTTCACCATGCGTCGTCTGATTATCGTCGCAACCGCCGCTGCACTGATGACCGGCTGTGCCGGCCAGAACCCCTACGACAACCAGGGTCAGGCGCAGGGCTCCACAGGGATGAGCAAGACCGCCAAGTACGGCGGCCTGGGGGCGCTGGCCGGTGCCATCGCCGGCGCTGCCATCGACCACAACAACCGTGGCAAGGGTGCACTGATCGGTGCTGCCGCTGTGGGTGCCGCTGCAGCCGGTTATGGCTATTACGCCGACAAGCAGGAAGCCGAGCTGCGCGCGCAAATGGCCAATACAGGTGTGGAAGTGCAGCGTCAGGGTGACCAGATCAAGCTGATCATGCCGGGCAACATCACCTTCGCCACCGACTCGGCCAACATCGCCCCAAGCTTCTACTCGCCGCTGAACAACCTGGCTGGCTCGTTCAAGCAATTCAACCAGAACACCATCGAAGTGGTTGGCTTCACCGACAGCACGGGCAGCCGCCAGCACAACATGGACCTGTCCCAGCGCCGTGCGCAGGCGGTCAGTACCTACCTGACTTCGCAGGGTGTGGATGCCTCGCGTATCTCTGTCCGTGGCATGGGCCCGGACCAGCCGATCGCCAGCAATGCTGACGCCAATGGTCGTGCGCAGAACCGCCGTGTGGAAGTGAACCTGAAGCCGATTCCGGGTCAGCAGTATGAGCAGCAAGGTCAGGTTCAGCAGTATCCCTGATTGACCTTCAGGGCTGCTTTGCGGCTCTGTGGGAGCGGGCAATCCCGCTCCCACAAAGCTTGCAAAGAAGCCTCTGCTTTTAGCGCGCCACGCTGGCCTGAATCGCCGTCAGGGCAATGGTATGCACGATATCGTCAACCTGCGCCCCACGCGGCAAGTCGTTCACCGGTTTGCGCAAACCCTGCAGCATCGGCCCCAGGCTGACCCCGTCGGCACTGCGCTGCACCGCCTTGTGGGTCGTATTGCCGGTATTCAGGTCGGGGAACACGAACACCGTGGCGCGCCCGGCCACCGGGCTCGCCGGCGCCAGCTCTCGTGCGATCGCCGGGTTGGCCGCTGCGTCATACTGCAACGGCCCATCGATCAGTAGCTCCTGGGCCGCGTCCTGTGCCAGGCGTGTCGCTTCGCGCACTTTCTCGACTTCTTCATCGCTGGCCGAATCGCTTGAATAACTGATCATCGCCACCCGTGGCGCGATGCCGAAGGCCTGCGCCGATTCGGCACTCTGCTGGGCAATCTCCGCCAGCTCGGCAGCGCTTGGGTGCGGGTTCATCACGCAGTCGCCGTACACCAGTACCTGCTCGGGGAACAGCATGAAGAACACCGACGAGACCAGGCTCGAGCCGGGTGCGGTCTTGATCAGCTGCAGGGCCGGGCGGATGGTGTTGGCCGTGGAGTGCACCAGGCCCGAGACCAGGCCGTCTACTTCGTCCAGGGCCAGCATCATGGTGCCGATCACCACCGGGTCTTCCAGCTGCTGCTCGGCCATCGGTGCGTTGAGGTTCTTGCTTTTGCGCAGCTCGACCATGGGTTCCACGTAGCGCCCGCGAATCAGTTCGGGGTCGAGAATCTCCAGCCCTGGCGGCAACGTGATGCCCTGGGCGCGGGCCACGGCGTCGACGTCTTCGGGTTTGGCCAGCAGCACGCAGCGGGCGATGCCGCGGGCCTGGCAGATGGCTGCGGCCTGCACCAACAGTGGCTCGGCGCCTTCTGGCAGGACGATGCGCTTGTTGGCTTGCTGCGCACGCTGGATCAGCTGGTAGCGGAACACTGCCGGCGACAGGCGCAGTTCGCGCGGCGTGCCGCAGCGTTGGTGCAGCCAGGCCGCGTCGAGGTGGCTGGCGACGAAGTCGGTGATGAACTCGGCACGCTCGCGGTCGTCCACCGGGATTTCGCGGTTCAGCGAGTTGAGCTGGTTGGCGGTGTCGTACGAGCCGGTGCTGACCGAAAGGATCGGCAGGCCGGCCTGCAGTGCACCGCGGCACAGGCCGAGGATGCGCACGTCAGGCTTGCTGTCGCTGGTCAGCAGCAAGCCGGCCAGGGGGACGCCATTGATCGCTGCCAGGCTGACAGCGAGGATGATGTCGTCGCGGTCGCCCGGGGTTACCACCAGGGTACCCGAGGTCAGTAGCGGGACCGTGTTGGCCACCGTGCGTGCACAGATGATGATCTTGCTCATGCGCCGCTGCTCGTAATCGCCGGCATTGAGCACCTGGGCGCCGAGCAGCTCGGCCACATCGCGTGTCCGCGGTGCGTTCAGCTCGGGCTGGTAGGGGATGCAGCCAAGCAGGCGGAAGTCATTGCCACGCAGCAATGGCGAGTGCTCGCGCAGGCGGGTGGCGAAGTCCGCCATGCTCTCGTCGGTACGCACCTTGTTGAGGATCACCCCGAGCACTTTCGGGTCGCGTGGGCCGCCAAACAGTTGGGCCTGCAGTTCGACCCGCCCAGACAGCTCGCTGAGCACTTCGTTTTCCGGGGCCGATACCAGGATTACTTCGGCATCCAGGCTCTTGGCCAGGTGCAGGTTGACCCGTGCTGCGTAGCTGGCGTGGCGTGTGGGCACCATTCCCTCGACCACAACCACGTCATTGCCGACGCAGGCTTGCTGGTAGAGGCGGATGATTTCTTCAAGCAGCTCGTCCAGTTGGCCATCGCCGAGCATGCGCTCGACGTGGGCCAGGCTCAGTGGGACCGGTGGCTTGATGCCGTGGGTGCGGGCGACCAGTTCGGTGGAGCGCTCGGGGCCGGTGTCACCCGGGTGGGGCTGGGCGATAGGCTTGAAGAAGCCGACCTTCAGGCCGGCACGCTCCAAGGTGCGCACCAGGCCCAGGCTGATCGAAGTCAGGCCGACACCAAAGTCGGTCGGCGCAATGAAAAATGTCTGCATGCGTGCTTCTCGAAATAAGCGGTGCAAGAAATTAACGGTCAAGGGTAGCGCTATCGGCCCCTTGTGCGCACCAGCCGCAAGCGAAAGGTTGGCCGATGTGTTGCGCACGTTGTGCCGGGTCGAGCACCCAGGGGCGTGCCTGCCACGGCGGCTGGTGGCGCAGGTGCTGGGTATGGCCGCACGAAAGTTCCACCACCCAGTGGCCTTCTTCGTCCCGATGAAAGCCGTTGATCCGACTGATGGGCCGTTGCTCGTCTGCACCACGTTCGCAATCGGACGATGGCAAGGTTACACTTGTCCGCTCTACATTCTTTTGCAAAAGGTCTTGCCCCATGCTGATCGCCGCCAACAAGGCTGTCTCCATCGACTATACCCTGACCAACGACGCCGGGGAGACCATCGACAGCTCCGCCGGTGGCGCGCCGCTGGTTTACCTGCACGGTGCCGGCAACATCATCCCGGGCCTGGAAAAAGCCCTGGAAGGCAAGCAGGCTGGTGACGAGCTGAACGTTTCCATTGAACCTGAAGAGGCCTACGGCGAGTACCTGGCCGAACTGGTCAGCACCCTGAACCGTAGCCTGTTCGAAGGTGTCGACGAGCTGGAAGTGGGCATGCAGTTCCACGCTTCGGCGCCGGACGGCCAGATGCAGATCGTCACCATCCGCGACATCGACGGCGACGACGTCACCGTTGATGGCAACCACCCGCTGGCCGGTCAGCGCCTGACCTTCCAGGTCAAGGTTGTGAACGTGCGTGACGCCAGCGACGAAGAAATCGCTCACCGTCACATCCACGGTGAAGGTGGCCATCACCACTGATTTTCTGCGCTAAGCTCAGAAAGTCGCCAGGCGCTCGGGCAAGCCGATTTGCCTTCCTACGGGAGGTGAACGGTTTGGACGAGCGCCTTTTTAGTGGGCGAAATTCGCCTGCACGGCAACCGGGAACCTGAGAGGGGATTTCATCATGAGTGCATTTCACGACCTGAAACTGGAAGCGCTGAACGGCGGAGAGCTGCCCCTCGCACCCTTCAAGGGCCAAGTGGTGCTGGTGGTCAACGTTGCCTCCAAATGTGGCCTGACGCCGCAATACAAGGCCCTGGAAAACCTCTACCAGATCTACAAGGACAAGGGCTTCAATGTGCTTGGCCTGCCGTGCAACCAGTTTGCCGGGCAGGAACCGGGTAGCGAAAAGGAAATCCAGGACTTCTGCAGCCTCAACTACGGGGTCAGTTTCCCGCTGGGGAGCAAGCTGGAGGTCAACGGGCCGCAGCGCCATTCGTTGTACCGCCTGCTGGCAGGTGAGGGGGCCGAGTTCCCCGGTGACATTACCTGGAATTTCGAGAAGTTTCTGGTGGGCAAGGATGGCCGGGTGCTGGCGCGTTTCTCGCCGCGCACGGCGCCGGATGACCCAGCGGTGGTGCAGGCCATCGAGAAAGCCCTGGCCTGAAGAGTGCCTGACGTGATGTTTTGGCACCTGTGAGATCGAGTGCCGCGCGGGTGGCGCTGGATCTCACAGGCGCTGCAAAAATTGCGCAGAACGCCCAGCCGTAGCACCAGGTTGCCGGCATGCGCTGTTCAGATACCCCTCGAACTGTTCGACAATCGCCGGCCAGCCCTGACGGCTGGCATGCTGTCGCGCATTCAGGCGCACCCTGCGCAAGGTCTCCACTTCTTCCAGCAACCAGCACGCTGCATCGACAAACGCTGCCTGGTCCCCCGGCATGGCCAGCGCGCCACTGTGGCCATGGCGAATATGCTGCGCGGCGGCCGCCTCGTCATAAGCACCTACCGCCAACCCTGAGGCCATGGCTTCGAGCACCACATTGCCGAAGGTCTCGGTCAGGCTCGGGAACAGGAACAGGTCGCCGCTGGCATAGTGCTCGGCCAGTCGTTCACCGCGCTGGGCGCCGCAAAACACGGCGTCCGGTATCTCTTGTTCAAGCCTGGCGCGCTGAGGCCCGTCGCCGACCATGATCAGGCGCAGGCGCTTCTGTGGATAGGTCGTGCGTAATGCCTCAAAGCAAGGCCTTAGGAGGCCTAGGTTCTTTTCCGCCGCCAGTCGCCCGACATGCAGTACGGCGATATCCTCCGGGCCTAGCCCCCAGCTTTCGCGCAGGGCCTGGCTGCGCCGGGCTGGATTGAACAGGCAGGCATCGACCCCTCGGGCCAGCAGCTCCAGGCGTTCGAAGCCGCGACGCTCCAGCTCCAGGCGCTGGCTGGCACTCGGCACCAAGGTGATTGCCGTGCGCCGATGGAACCAGCGCAAGTAGTGAGTGAGCAGGCGCGCCAGCAGGCCAAGGCCGTACTGGCCGGAATACTGCGGGAAGTTGGTGTGAAAGCCACTGACCACTGCCACCCCCAGGCGTCGGGCCGCGCGTAGGGCGCTGAGCCCCAGCGGCCCCTCGGTGGCGATGTACAGTACATCCGGGCGCTGCCGGCGCCAGCGGCGCAACAGCTTGTGCATCGACACCTCGCCCCACTGCAAACCCGGGTAGCCCGGCAGCGCCCAGCCACGGCACAGCATCAGGTGCGGGTCGTTGTACGCGTGCCCTTCGCCTGCCTGGCGTGGGCGCACCACCTCGACCTCATGGCCGCGTTGGCGCAACCCTTCACTGAGGCGGCCAAGGGTGTTGGCCACGCCATTGATCTCGGGTGGGAAGGTTTCGCTGACCAAGGTAATGCGTAGGGCGGGTGTATTCATGACAAAAAGTTTCCGCCTGCCGGGTTGCGCTAATGTGACCGCCTTGTGACGTAAAGATGACGCCTGACCGCTGGCACGTTTGCCTTCATGAATATTTCCTCGCACAGCACTCAAGAAGGTGTCCCCGGCAGCCGATGAAGATGCATTCGACTACGTGATGCGCTCCAGGAGAGCGGTGATGTTCAACAACAAGCTCAAGCAAGAAATCCGGCAACTGCGCGAAGACCTGATGTCCATCGAACAGGTCAAGAGTAGTCTCGACAGCGAGATGCTGGTGCTGCAGCTCGACCCTCAGGGACGGATCGAGATGGTCAACGGCAACTTCGAGAGCGAGATGCTCTACCGTGCCGAACAATTGCTTGGACGCAATATCGAGGACATCGTCCCCGCCCACGTAAAGTCGCTGGACTTCTACCAGCGCATGAAAAGTGCGATCAGCCGTGGCGAACACCTGAACGGTGCGTTCCGTCTTCTGCGGGGCAATGGTCAGGAAGCCTGGCTGCGCTCGATCCTGCAGCCGGTGAAGAACAGCGAGGGGCGCATCAAGTACTTCACCCTGCATTCCAGCGACCTGACCCGAACCATCGAGACCTCACGCGAGCACGAAAGCCTGATCAAGGCCCTGATGCGCTCTACTGCGGTGATCGAGTTCGACCTCGACGGCATCATTCTCACTGCCAACGATCGTTTCCTGGCCACCGTCGGCTATCGCCTGGAGCAGATTCGCGGTAAGCACCACCGCATGTTCTGCGAACCGCAGGAGGCCAACTCGGCCGGCTACCAAGCGTTCTGGGACCGGCTGCGCCGTGGCGAATATGTTGCCGAGCGCTTCAAGCGCATCGATGCCCATGGCCGGGTGATCTGGCTGGAGGCCTCGTACAACCCGATCTTCGATGCCCACGATGTGCTGTACAAGGTGGTCAAGTTCGCCACCGTGATCACCGATCAGGTCAACCAGGAGCTGGCAGTGGCCGAGGCGGCAGATGTCGCCTACAACACCTCGCTGGGTACCGATGTCAGTGCTCGCAAGGCCACCGAGGTGGTCACCCAGACTGTCACCGTGATGCGTGGACTGGAGGCTTCGATGCAAGAGGCGGCCGACGGGATCCAGGCGCTGGATACCCAGTCGCGGGTGATCGGTTCGATCATCAAGACCATCAGCGACATTGCCGGGCAGACCAACCTGTTGGCCCTTAACGCGGCCATCGAAGCCGCCCGTGCCGGTGAGCAAGGGCGGGGCTTTGCCGTCGTTGCCGACGAAGTGCGCCAACTGGCCTCTCGCACCAGCACCGCCACCGAAGAAATCGCCCGGGTGGTACAGCAGAACGAACAACTGGCGCAGGCGGCAGTGTCGATCATCGACACCAGCAAGCGCCAGGCCGAACAGGGGCTGGCGCTGGCGGATGAGACGGGCAGCGTGATTGTCGAGATCCAGGACGGGGCGAAGCGGGTAGTGGACGTAGTGGGGCAGTTTTCCAGCCGGTTGAGTCTTTGATATGGCTTGGGGTTTGTAATGGCCATGGGATCGAGCTTCGTCTGCGCGGCGCTCGATCTCAAGAACGATAAAAATTTCCAGCCTTACCCACAGCAACAACTGAACAGCTGAACTTCGCCGAGCATGCCGGAAACGAAGTCGCATTTTCCTATAACTGACTCAGAAACCTCCGATCCGAATCCATGATGGGATTTCCCCCTGCACACGTTGTCAGGGAGACACCTCATGTACCTGGATTACCTCGTGCCCTCCTGGCACGAGATCGAGTCACGTGTCATCGCCATGGTGGGCTACCCAAGCGGTGGCCAGTTCCGCACCAGCCTCAATGAAGAGGTCGCCTCACTGGGCCTCAACCTGCGCCGGATCGAAGCTGTCCGCACAGCCTTCTACCACGCCGAATGGCAGGCGGCGCACCTGCTACGCAGCGCTTCGCCGACCTCGACATCAACAGCATCGTCGACGAACTGCTGAGGGTCGTGCAGCAGATGGCGATGATCGTCGTCGGCAGCACCGTTACCGGTGGCCTGCTTGGCGCAGGGGTAGGCGCATTCGCCGGCGTCGCCGGAACCATACCGTTCGCTGGCGCAGGCGCGGCCATGGGCCTCAAGGTCAGTGGTTGGATCCTTGGCGCGCTGGGGCTGGCTTGCATTGCCGAGTTCTTCATCGAGGGCTTGCCCAGAGAGCGAGAAAAAAGGAGCAAGAATTTATCAAGGAAAGATTGAAAAAGAGCTCAGGAAAACCATGGGCCCATTTGAAATGCAACGGGTTGCAATAGAAAAAGCCAGAAACCGGATGTCAATTACAGCAGCACTGCACAATCCGGATCTCGTCGCCGGAGGTAGAGACGTCATATCGGACTTTGGGGACCGCCAGGTTAACTCAGTGATAGGCGCCCAATGGAAAACCAGGATACCCAACTTAAAGAAAACGGCCGAAAGGGTACCCCTGGAGTCCAGAGGCTCAATCCGCATGAATGTCAAATTACATAAGTGCTAAGTGAGACGGTTGAAATGGATAAAGTATTTGCCAATTTGATTGAGAATTTCGGTCCGCCGATTGAGCGCCGGGAAGTACCTGGCTCCACAATCGAAAGATACAGAGACAAGCTTCCTCCCAAGCTTTTGGAATATTGGTCCGAGCATGGGTGGGGGGGCTACGGTGAGGGCATATTCTGGCTAGTCAATCCGCAAGAATATGACTCCGTAGTTTCCTGCTGGATTGCAGGCACGGCACTTGCTTCGTACGACAGCTATCATTTGGTTGCAAGAAGTGCCTTCGGAGACTTGTATCTTTGGGGAGAAAAAACTGGATTTTCATTGGAAATAACAAGCGTTGGGTCTCAGTACATATTTTATCGAACTGAATTCACAAAGGAACAACTAAATACTGAGCTTCAAGGCTTTATTTTGTCAAGAGAAGTGGAGTCAATGGATTTCAATGGTCTCTTCAATCCCGCCAAGGAAAAACTGGGTAGGCTTAAACATGACGAGATGTACGGCTTTTTCCCCGCGCTCATGCTGGGCGGGGCAGACTCCCTGCAACATCTTAGAAAAGTCAGCGCTGTTGAACACTTGATCTTTCTGGCGCAATTGACAGATTTTCAACCTTACTCCTTTTCCGAGCAGCCAGATTAATGCCGCAGTCAACCGCCAGGCTGAGCAAAGGCTGGCGCTGGCCGACGAGACTGGCAGCGTGATTATAGGGATTCAGGACGGGGCGCAGCCGGTGGTGGATGTGGTGGGGCAGTTTTGCAGCCAGTGGGGCAGTGAACCAGGCCAGGCACGCTCTGCTTTTTTGTGGGAGCGGCCTTGTGTCGCGATAGGGCCGCAGAGCGGCCCCAGATTTCAGCGCCACTGCACAGATTGCCGGGGCCGCTTTGCGGCCCTATCGCGACACAAGGCCGCTCCCACAGGGGCCCGCGCCATTCATGTCAATCGCACACGGCCCAGGAATCAGCTCCGCTCCCGCACCCAGAACAACGTAGCCCCGGCCACTGCCGCCGGCATCATCAGCACGTTCACGCCTGGAATCATCAGCGCCAGGTAGGTGATGCCGCCAAAGCCCAGGCTCTGCCAGCGCTTCTGCCGCAGCCAGGCGAGCATGTCCTGCCAGCTCATCTTGTTGTTGTCCGCCGGGTAGTCGATGTACTGGATGGCCATCATCCACACGCCAAAGATCAGCCACAGCGGCGCAGCCACCACGTTGACCACCGGGATCAGCGACAGGATGAACAGGCCGATGGCGCGTGGCAGGAAGTAGCCCAGCTTGCGCATTTCGCGGCTGAAGGTGCGCGGTACCATGGCTGCCAGCTCGCCCCAGCTGAAGGCTGGGAAGGTGTCTTCGCCACGCACTACCACCTCGACCTTTTCCGCCAGAAAACCGTTGAACGGCGCGGCAATGATGTTGGCCACCAAGGTGAAGGTGAAGAACACCATCAGCACCAGCAAGGCAACGAACAGCGGCCAGAGGATGTAGCTGAGGAAGCTCAGCCAGTCAGGCAGCGTGGGCATCAGGGCATCGAGCCACAGGCCGAACTGGTGGCCGGCGAAGTAGATCAGGCCACCGAACAGCAACAGGTTGACCGCCAGAGGCAGCAGCACGAACAACCGCAGGTTGGGGCTCAGCACCAGTTTCAGGCCTTCGCGCAGGTATTGGGGGCCAGAGAGGACAGGGGCTTGCATCTAGATACTCCGCAGAGAAGGAAAACGCGCTGACCTTACCGAGTTTGCCGCGCCGACGAAAGGCACGCCGTGGGCGGGAAACGGGATGTAACAAAAGCGCCCGGGGCTTGTTTATCGATGAAATCGCAGCATAGGCGATGCCTATGAGGTGGATTGTCTAAGGATATTTCCTTAATCTTTGCGACCTCGCTACAGTGCGCTCAACTTTTCGCTTTGCGGGCCTGCGCGTTTTAGCCTTCCCCAAGTGCTGCGTGGGTCCTTTTTAATTTCTTGGCTGGCGCAGCCGGTACACCGATGCCGGCCCTGCGGCCCGCTCGACAGGAGTTCGACATGTCTGAAGTACGTCATTCGCGCGTCATCATTCTCGGTTCCGGCCCTGCCGGTTACAGCGCTGCGGTGTATGCCGCCCGTGCCAACCTCAAGCCGCTGCTGATCACCGGCATGCAGGCGGGTGGCCAGCTGACCACCACCACCGAAGTCGACAACTGGCCGGGCGACCCCCACGGCCTGACCGGCCCGGCTCTGATGCAGCGTATGCAAGAGCACGCCGAGCGTTTTGAAACCGAAATCGTCTTCGACCACATCAACGCTGTCGACCTGGCCAACAAGCCGTTCACCCTGCAGGGTGACAGCGGCAAGTACACCTGTGATGCGCTGATCATCGCCACTGGCGCCAGCGCTCGCTACCTGGGCCTGCCGTCGGAAGAAACCTTCATGGGCAAGGGTGTTTCGGCCTGTGCCACCTGTGACGGTTTCTTCTACCGCAACAAGCCGGTCGCCGTGGTCGGTGGTGGTAACACTGCCGTGGAAGAGGCACTGTACCTGGCCAACATCGCCAGCAAGGTGACCCTGGTACACCGTCGCGAAACCTTCCGCGCCGAGAAGATCCTGGTCGACAAGCTGAACGCCCGTGTGGCCGAAGGCAAGATCGAGCTCAAGCTCAACGCCACCCTGGACGAAGTGCTGGGTGACAACATGGGTGTAACCGGTGCGCGCCTGAAGAACAACGACGGCAGCAGCGACGAAATCAAGGTCGACGGCGTGTTCATCGCCATTGGCCACACCCCGAACACTTCGCTGTTCGAAGGCCAGCTGACCCTGAAAGACGGCTACCTGGTAGTCAACGGCGGCCGCGAAGGCAACGCCACCGCGACCAACGTCGAGGGTGTGTTTGCCGCTGGCGACGTGGCTGACCACGTTTACCGCCAGGCCATCACGTCGGCCGGTGCGGGCTGCATGGCGGCGCTGGATGTCGAGCGCTACCTGGACGGTTTGGCCAACGCCTCGTCCTGATCTGAGAAAAAGGGGGGCAAAGCGCCCCCAATAAAAAACCGGCCAAGCGCCGGTTTTTTATGGTCTGCAATCAGCTCACAGGCTCAGTCGCATCGACAGGTCCACCGCTTTCACATCCTTGGTCATGGCGCCAATCGAGATGTAGTCCACCCCCGTCTCGGCAATCACCCGCAGGGTCGTTTCGTTGACCCCGCCGCTGGCTTCAAGTTTGGCTTTGCCAGCGGTAATGCGCACGGCTTCGCGCATTTCGTCCAGGCTCAGCTCGTCGAGCATGATGATGTCCGCGCCAGCGGCCAGCGCCTGGCGCAGTTCGTCCAGGCTTTCGACCTCGATTTCCACCGGCTTGCCCGGCGCAATGCGGTGTGCTGCGGCCACCGCCTCGGCTACGCCGCCGCTGGCGGCGATGTGGTTTTCCTTGATCAGGAAGGCGTCGTACAGGCCTATGCGGTGGTTGTCGCACCCACCGCAGGTCACTGCGTATTTTTGCGCCAGGCGCAGGCCCGGCAGGGTTTTGCGGGTGTCCAGCAGGCGCACCTGAGTGCCTGCAACCAAGTCGGCGAGGAAGCGCGCACGGGTGGCGACCCCCGACAGCATCTGCAGGAAGTTCAGTGCGCTGCGCTCCCCACTGAGCAGCGAACGGGCCGGGCCTTCCAGGTGGAACAACGGCTGATTGGCAGTGGCCTGCTCACCGTCGGCCACCTGCCAGTGCACAGCAACGCGCGGGTCGAGCTGGCGGAATACGGCATCGACCCAAGCGGTACCGGCGACCACGCAGTTTTCACGGGTGATGATGGTCGCTTTGGCCAGGCGCTCGGCCGGAATCAGTTGCGCGGTGATATCGCCACTGCCGATGTCCTCCAACAGCGCGCGGCGCACGTTGGCTTCAATTTCAGCGGTCAGGTCGGCAAGGCGTAGGTTCGGCATGGTCGGCTCCACAAGCTAGGTGCCCGCGATTATAGGGCAGGGGGCCGGTGTGTACAGCCGCCTTGGCGCTGACCTTTGGTCGGGCGTTGTGAGTAATCGGAGCCGATCAGGGTCATTAGCCAGCCAGCGAAACGGCGCTGGTAGCTATACGGTTTTTTACCGATAATGGCGACTGGTATTTGGCGCCATGGCTTTGACGATTTTCAGCCCTTTCGGGCAAGACACCCTGCAAGGAGTCCAGGATGCAAAAAGAAGGCAAGGTGGTGCCCTTGGCGGCAGCCATCGACCGAGGGGGGCGCACGCCTCATCCTTGCCTTCCGGTCGTGTTGCTGCAGGTGCGCGACAAGGCCGCGTTGCAGTTGCGTCAGGGCCTGCAGGACTTGTTCGACAATGCCGATGACATGCTCTTCGAAATGGCCGACAAGGCCTCGGACCGCGGTGACCAGAACCTGTACTTCGAGGCCATGCGTGACCTGCGCCTGAAGCGCAAGAGCATCGAGCGTGGTTTTCTGGATACGTTCCATGATGCTTTCCTCCGAGCCGGCCAGGTCGACTTGCTGGCAAACCTGGTCGAGCCGGGCAACCCGCGCAGCAAGGCTCAAATGGAGCGGGCCGCCGCCATCGAGGGCATGGTGGCGCGGGTACTGTCACGCGATGGCATTGCCCTGCAGCAACTGGGTCTGCGCCTGCAGGCATTGCTCGACCGCCCCCTGTACGAGCAGCACAACCCATTGGGGCCAGCCGCGCTGTGTCGTTACTTCCTCGAGGCCGGGCGTAATCTGGGCGTTGGCCTGCGGGTCAAGCTGGTGCTGCTGAAGCTGTTCGAGCGTTATGTGCTACGTGATGCCGATGTGATCTATGGCGAAGCCAATCAGTTGCTGGCCGCTGCCGGCGTACTGCCCGAGCTGCAACCGGCGCCGCGCCGGCGTGCCGAAGACCGGCGCATGCGTGCGCGACCCGGGCCGGCGAACCTTGGCCAGGAGGAGGGGGCGGACGCCGCAGGGCAGGCGTTGTTTGCCTCGTTGCAGGCACTGCTGGCGCCGGTGCGCGGGCAGTTCGCTCCGCGCTTGCACGCGGTGGCTGCCGCCCAGCCGATCAGTACCGCTGACCTGCTCCGGCTACTGTCGCATTTGCAGCGCTATGTGCCCGCCACGTACGAGGCCGATGACTTCGAGCTCGGCCAGCAGCTTGAGCAGCTGCTGTTGCGGGTCAGCGTGCGCAGCGGCACGCGCCGGCGCCTTCACGTGGCTGATGAAGACATGATCAACCTGGTTGGCCTGCTGTTCGCGTTCATCCACAACGATGACAACCTGCCGGCCAGCCTGCGGGCGCTGATTGCGCGCCTTCATATTCCCCTGCTCAAGGTGGCATTACTGGACAAGGGGCTGTTCAGCCGGAGTAGCCACCCGGCGCGCCGTTTGCTCAACGAAATCGCCGGCGCCGCGATTGGCTGGGAGTGCGGCAGCGAAGGCCAGCGTGACAGCTTGCACGTGCGGGTAGAGCGTATCGTCCAGCGTTTGCTCAATGATTTTGCCGACGATGCCAGCCTGTTCGCCGAGTTGCTCGACGACTTCCTGGCATTCAATCAGGACGAACGGCGACGTAACGAGTTGCTGGAGCAACGCACTCGCGACGCCGAAGAAGGCCGTGCCCGGGCAATGCAAGCCAGGCAGCAGGTGCAGCACGTGCTCAACCAGCGCCTGCGTAGCCGGGTACTGCCGCAGGTGGTGGTGCAAATGCTGGTGCAGGCCTGGAGCCAGGTACTGCTGCTGGCTTGGCTGAAACAGGGCGAGGGCTCACAGGCCTGGCACGACGCAGTGCAGACGATGGACATGCTGCTGGCCAGCATCACGCCGCCACATGAGCCACAAGCCTTGCTGCAGCAAGTGCCAGGCCTGCTCAAGGCGCTGCGCGATGGCCTGGCCAGTGTAGCCCTGGACGCGGTGGCGACCCGCGAGTTCTTCCTGCAACTGGAACAGTTGCACCTGCGGGCCTGCGCAGGTAATGAGGCGCTGCCGGGCAGGGAGGGCCAATCCTTGGGCGATGTGCGGGTGGCCGAAGAGATTGTGCTGGCTATTGCCGAAGAGCCCGCCTGCGTGCCCCTGCACGCTGCCGACGGGCAGGCTGCAGCGCTGCGCCAGGCGCAACGCCTGCGCATCGGCACCTGGGTCGAGGTGCTCGACGAGGATGAACCACTGCGCTGCAAGCTGGTCGCGCGCATTGACAGCAGTGACAGGCTGGTGTTTGCCAACCGCACCGGCATGAAAGTGCGCGAGTGGAGCAGCGCCAGCCTGGCCCAGGCACTGCAGCGGCACGAAGTGCGCGTACTGGATGACCGCCTGTTATTCGAACGGGCGCTGGAGGCGGTACTTGAGAGCTTGCGGCAAGGGCAGGCGCAATAGGCAGACTCATTACAATCATTCACATGCACACGGTGTTGGCCGCAGGGCATACTGTGGGCATGTTCACGGCGTTTTTCAGGATCTGCCCATGCAATTGGACCGTGCCACTGGCTGGTTCCACGGAATCGGAATCACCCACTGCCCCTCGCCGAACTTCAATGCGCGCCCCGAAGGCGAATCGATTTCCCTGCTGGTGATCCACAACATCAGCCTGCCCCCGGCCTGTTTCGGCACGGGCAAGGTGCAGCAATTCTTCCAGAACCGCCTGGCCCCTGATGAACACCCGTATTTTGCCAGCATCAACCACTTGACTGTGTCGGCGCACCTGTTTGTCGAGCGTGACGGCGCGGTGACGCAGTTCGTGTCGTTGCATGACCGTGCCTGGCATGCGGGTGTGTCGAGCTTTGACGGGCGCGAAGGCTGTAACGACTTTTCCATCGGCATCGAGCTGGAAGGCACCGACGACCTGCCCTATACCGATGCCCAGTATGCGGTGCTGGAGCAACTCACCCGGCACATCCGCAGTGCCTGGCCGGCCATCGACCTGAACCGCATTCAGGGCCACAGCGACATTGCCCCGCAGCGCAAGACCGACCCCGGCCCGGCCTTCGACTGGCCGCGCTACCGCCAGGCGCTGCAGCACAACGAGGACAAGGCATGAGTTTTCTGGTGTTGGTGCTGGCGCTGTGGGTCGAGAAGTTTTCGGCGCTGCGCCATAAGGTGCAGCGTGACGGGTTCTTTCTTGGTGAACTGGTGCGCCTGGAACGCAGCGGCAAGGTGCACCCGTGGTGGACGTTGGCCATCCTGGTGTTGGCGCCGGTAGCGCTGCTGGTGTTGCTGCTGCATGTGCTGGAGCCTGTGGCGTATGGTTTGCTGGCGTTGCCGGTGCACCTGCTGGTGCTGATCTACAGCCTGGGCCGCGGCGATGCCAAGGCATCGTTGGGGGCGTTTCGTGATGCCTGGCGGCGGGGGGACGATCAGGCGGCGCTGCACGTAGCCGAGCGTGACCTGGGCCTGGTGGCCGATGAACCCCACAGCCTGCTGGTACGGGTGCAGGGTAACTTGCTGTGGCAGGTGTACCAGGGCTTTTTTGCGGTGATCTTCTGGTATTTCGTACTGGGCCCTGGCGCTGCGCTGGCTTATCGATTGTTGGCGCTGTGTAGCGAGCACAGCAAGCAGCCGGCTTTGAAGGCGCGTGCCGAGCAGTTGCGGCACATCATGGACTGGTTGCCGGTGCGGGCGCTGGCGTTGAGCTTTGCCCTGGTGGGCAACTTCCTCGCGGTGACACGGGTGATGCTGCACGAGGTGCTCAACTGGCACATCAGCGCCGGGCACCTGGTGGCTCGGGTGGGGCGGATTGCCGATGACATTCCCGAGGAAGAGGACAGCCAGCGCGGTTTGGGGCGGCTGGACAGTCTGTGGGAACTGCTGTTGCGCTGTGCAGTGCTGTGGTATGCCGGGTTCGCGCTGTGGACCGTGCTGGTCTGATTCGGGGCCAATCGCATCCCACGCGAATCCCGGTCACCCGAGTTTCACCAGCCGAACAACGTGCAAGCATTGCGGGTGCTGGCCTGTGCCAGCACCTCGACATCCAGCTCCATCACGTGCGCCAGCGCCGTGGCAATTTCCGGCAGATGCTCCGGGCTGTTGCGTACCCCCGGGTACATCGCCGGTGCCATGTCCGGTGCATCAGTCTCCAGCACCACACTGTCCAGTGGCAGCCGCGCCAGAGTCTTGCGCAGCCGCAGCGCCTGCGGCCAGGTACCCGCACCGCCTAACCCAAGCAGGAAGCCCAGCTTGATGTACTCGCGGGCCTCTTCGTAGCTGCCGGCAAACGCATGAATCACCCCCGCCCGCGCTGGCTTGTAGCGCTTGAGTGTGGCAATCACCTGGGCATGGCTGCGGCGCACGTGCAGCAGGGCCGGTAGTTCGAAGTCGCAAGCCATCTGCAGTTGCGCTTCGAACAGCGCCTGCTGGCGGGTCTTGTCAAGGTCTGCGAGGTAATAGTCCAGGCCAAACTCACCTACGGCACATAGCCGCGGGTTGTCGCGCAGGCGCTCCAGCCACTCGCGCAACTGCACCAGGTGCTCAGGGCGATGCTGGTCGAGGTAGACCGGGTGCAGGCCAAGCGCGGCGAACAGGCGCGGCTCGGCGCAGGCCAGCTCCCATACGCGCTGGAAATTCGCCTGGTACACCCCCAGCACCACCATCCGCTCCAGTCCACGGGCCGCCGCGTTGGCCAGCAGGCGCGGACGGTCGGCGTCGAAGTCGGGGAAGTCCAGGTGGGTGTGGGTGTCGATCAGGCGCATGTTCAGGCTGCTGAGATGCGTTGCTTGAAGGTGCGGCCAACGGCGTGCACGCCGGGTTCATAGCGTTTTTCCTCGATGGCGGCCAGTGCCAGTTCAAGCGCAGTGGCGGCAATGTGGCCATGCTGCTGGGCCATGGCATTGACCGGCAGCGGCAGGAAGTCGAGCAACTGGTTGTCGCCAAAGGTACCCAGCTGCAGTTGGCGCGAGTCGACCGGGCGCGCCTGCAGGGTGTCGAACACGCCCTGCAACAGCACGTACGAAGTGGTCACCAGAGCATCCGGCAGGCCCCCCAGGTCGTCGATCAGTTGCTGCATCAGGCGTTGGCCGCACTCACGGCTGAACGCTTCGCCCTGATAGCGGCGCACTTCGCCGGTATAGCCTTGCAGGGCTTCGTCGAATCCGCCGGCACGCGCCTGGCTAACCGACAGCTCGGGGCGTGCGCCAATCAGGGCGATGCTGCGTGGGGCCGAGCTGAGCAGGCTGGCGGCCAGCTGGCGGCTGGCATCGCGGTCGTCGCTGATCACCGAGCAGAAGTGTGCGGGGTCCAGACGGCGGTCGATGGCAATCACCGGCAGGCCTTTGTCCTGCAGCTCGCGGTAGCTGTCATCTTCTGGCGGCAGGCAACTGGCAACGAACAGCGCATCGCATCGGCGCGCACGGAACAGTTGCTGCAGTTGGCGCTCGCTGTCTGGCTGGTCGTCGCTGCTGGCGATCAGCAGCTGGTAGCCGCGGGCGCGGGCGCCTTGCTCCAGTTGCTTGGCAATGCGGGCGTAGCTGGGGTTCTCCAGATCCGGGAGAATGAAGCCCAGGGTGCGGGTATGCCGGCTGCGCAGCCCAGCAGCCTGCGGGTTGGGGGTGAAGCCGTGGGCTTCGACCACCGCGCGTACCCGCTCGACAGTACTGTTACTGATGCGCTGCTGTTCAGCCTTGCCATTGATGACGTAGCTGGCAGTGGTCACGGACACACCGGCCAGACGGGCGATATCGCTGAGTTTCACCGAATTTTCCTTGTTATTACCGGGGCTGGCTGTAAGGCCGGACCGGGTAGTTTGACCCGGTACAGGCATCACGCGCAGACGACCATTGTCGCAATTGTCCGACAGGATGGGGCTTTTTACTGGGCAGATTATCGAGTAACGTGGCCGTCTGGTCAGATTAAACGTTTCAGCTGCCGAATTTTCTGCCTCGGCTGCCACCTGCGCAAGGCTGCTGAACTGGCCCTTTATGTGAATTTCACAACAATACTCCAGTACCCGAACGGGAACTGCAAAAGGAGAAGGTCATGCTCGAGCTCGCCAATGAGCAGATAGCCATGGGCCAGAAGGCCGCCGACAAGGCCGAGGCATTGCGCCTTTTGGCGGATCGGCTGGTTGCGGACGGCCTGGTTGCCGACGGTTACCTGCAAGGGCTGCAGGCCCGGGAGGCACAAGGCTCCACGTTTCTTGGCCAGGGCATCGCCATTCCCCATGGTACGCCGCAAACACGTGACCTGGTGTATGCCACCGGCGTACGCCTGCTGCAGTTCCCCGAGGGAGTAGACTGGGGTGACGGGCAAATGGTCTACCTGGCCATTGGTATTGCCGCCCGCTCCGACGAACACCTGCGCCTGCTGCAGCTGTTGACCCGGGCGCTGGGCGAGACCGACCTGGCCGAAGCCTTGCGCCGTGCCAGCTCTGCCGAAGCGCTGCTCAAGCTGCTGCAGGGCGCGCCCCAGGCGCTGGCGCTGGATGCGCAGCTGGTCGGCCTGAACGTGCCGGCAGAAGACTTCGACGAACTGGCCTGGCGCGGTGCCCGCCTGCTGCAACGTGCCGACTGTGTCGACAGTGGCTTTGCCGCCGTGCTGCAGCAGGCCGAGCCGCTGCCGCTGGGTGAGGGCCTGTGGTGGCTGCACAGCGAGCGCCAGGTTCGTCAGCCGGGCCTCGCCTTCATCACCCCGCAGCAGCCGCTGCGTTACCGCGACCAGCCGCTCAACGGTCTGTTCTGCCTGGCCAGCCTTGGCGCCGCTCACGAGGCCCTGCTCGAGCGTCTGTGCGAAGTCTTGATCGAAGGCCGCGGGCAGATGCTCTACCAGGCCACCAGCAGCCGTGCGGTACTGGAAGTGTTGGGCGGTGAAGCGCCGGCGGACTGGCCTGGCGCACGTGTCGTGCTGGCCAATTCACATGGCTTGCATGCGCGCCCGGCCAAGGTGCTTGCACAACTGGCCAAAGGCTTTGAAGGGGAAATCCGTGTGCGCCTGGTCGATAGCGCGCAGCCAGCCGTATCGGTGAAGAGCCTGAGCAAGCTGCTCAGCCTCGGCGCACGCCGTGGTCAGGCACTGGAACTGGTCGCCGAACCGAGCATCGCTGCCGATGCCTTGCCGGTGCTGCTGGCGGCTATCGAGCAAGGCTTGGGTGAAGAGGTAGAACCGCTACCGCAGAGCGTCGCGCCCATTGCCGATAACGTACCCGAAGTACTGCAAGCGCCAGCGGCCGGCAGCCGTATCCAGGGTGTGGGCGCCGCCCCCGGCATTGCCAGCGGCCCGGCGCATGTCTGTGTCGAGCGTGAGTTCGACTATCCCTTGCGGGGGGAATCGTGCGCCCTGGAGCGGCAGAAACTGCGCGAAGCCTTGGCTACCGTCAATGGCGAACTGCAGGCTTTGGTCCTGCGCAGCGACAAGGCCATTGGCGAAATTTTCGTCACCCACCAGGAAATGCTTGCCGACCCGGCCCTGAGCGACGATGTCGAACAGCGCCTGGCCCAGGGCGAAAGTGCTGCGGCCGCGTGGATGGCCGTGATCGAAGCTGCGGCCCGTCAGCAAGAGGCGTTGCACGATGCGCTGCTCGCCGAGCGCGCCGCCGACCTGCGCGATATTGGCCGCCGCGTGCTGGCGCAGTTGTGTGGGGTGCAGGCGCAGGCTGAGCCCGAGCAACCCTATGTGCTGGTGATGACCGAAGTCGGTCCATCCGATGTCGCCCGCCTGGACCCCAACCGGGTTGCCGGCATTGTCACCGCCCAGGGCGGGGCCACGGCCCACAGTGCCATCGTCGCACGGGCGTTGGGCATACCAGCAGTGGTCGGCGCGGGTGCATCGATACTGCTGTTGGAGAGTGGTACGCCGCTGCTGCTCGATGGCCAGCGTGGTGTGGTCAGCGTCGCACCGCCAGCGGATGAGCTTCAGCGGGCGCTGGCCGAGCGTGACCTGCGCGAGCAACGCCTGCAGGCCGCCTGGGCCAACCGCTTCGAGCCGGCCATCACCCGTGATGGGCATGCCGTCGAGGTGTTTGCCAACATCGGCGATAGCAACGGCATCGCCAAGGTGGTGGAGCAGGGCGCCGAAGGTGTCGGCCTGCTGCGCACCGAACTGATTTTCATGGCCCACCCTCAAGCGCCGGATGTGGCTACTCAGGAAGCCGAGTACCGTCGCGTGCTCGATGGCCTCGATGGGCGCCCGCTGGTGGTGCGCACCCTGGATGTTGGCGGCGACAAACCGTTGCCTTACTGGCCGATCGCTGCCGAGGAAAATCCCTTCCTCGGCGTGCGCGGCGTGCGTTTGACCCTGCAGCGCCCGCAAGTGATGGAAGATCAGTTGCGCGCGTTGCTGCGGGCCGCCGACCAGCGCCCGTTGCGTATCATGTTCCCGATGGTTGGCCAGGTGCACGAGTGGCGTGAGGCTCGGGCCATGGTAGAGCGCCTGCGTGCAGAAATCCCGGTAGCCGACCTGCAACTGGGCATTATGGTCGAGGTGCCTTCAGCGGCCCTGCTGGCAGCGCAATTGGCGCGCGAGGTGGACTTCTTCAGCATCGGCACCAACGACCTGACTCAATACACCTTGGCCATCGACCGTGGCCACCCCAGCCTCTCGGCACAGGCCGATGGCCTGCACCCGGCGGTATTGAGCCTGATCGACATGACCGTGCGCGCCGCCCATGCCCACGGCAAGTGGGTGGGCGTGTGTGGCGAGTTGGCGGCCGACCCGCAGGCGGTGGCCGTGCTGCTGGGGCTGGACGTGGACGAACTCAGCGTCTCCGCGCGCAGCATCGCCGAAGTCAAGGCACTGGTTCGCCAGGCCGATCATCAGACAGCCCGCGCCCTGGCGCGCGAGGCCCTGCAACAGGACAGCGCCGCAGCAGTTCGCGCGCTGGTGGAGCGTTACTGAATGGCCAAGATCCTCACTCTTACCCTGAACCCTGCGCTGGATATCACCATCGGCCTGGACACTCTGCGCCCAGGGCAGGTCAACCGTAGCCAGGCGCAGCACAGTCACGCCGCAGGCAAGGGGCTGAACGTTGCCCAGGTACTGGCCGACCTGGGGCACAGCGTAACCGTGGGCGGTTTCCTCGGGCGCGACAATCTGCAGCCCTTCGAGGCGCTGATCGACGGCCGCGGTTTTACCGACTGCTTTGTCCGTGTGTCGGGCGAAACCCGCAGCAATATCAAGCTGGTCGAGGCCGATGGCCGCGTGACCGACATCAACGGGCAGGGCCCGGAGGTCGACGAGGCGGCACGCAGTGCCTTGCTGCACAGGCTGGAACAGATTGCCCCCGGTCACGATGCCGTGGTGGTGGCCGGTAGCCTGCCGCGTGGAATCAGTGCCGACTGGTTCCGCCAGTTGCTCGAACGGTTGAAGGCCCAAGGCCTCAAGGTAGTCCTGGACAGCAGTGGTGAAGCCCTGCGTGTCGGCTTGCAAAGCGCGCCCTGGTTGGTCAAGCCCAATACCGAAGAACTGGGCGAAGTGCTGGGCCTGGCTGTGGATAACCTGGCGCAACAGCGCGCCGCCGCCAAGCGCCTGCTGGACAGTGGCGTTGAACACGTGGTGGTGTCTGCGGGCGAGCAGGGCGTCACTTGGTTCAGTCGCGATCTGGCCCTGCAGGCCCGCCCACCCAAGGTGCGGGTGGCCAGCACGGTGGGGGCGGGGGATTCGCTGGTGGCCGGCATGGTCCACGGCCTGCTGCTGGCCGAGGCGCCTGCACAGACGTTGACCCGGGCCACTGCCATCGCCGCCCAGGCCGTTACCCAGGTTGGCTTCGGCATCCATGACCGCGAGCACCTGGCGCAGTTGGAAGCGGCCGTGCAACTGACAGAACAACAAGAGGGTTGCCGATGAACATTGCCATAGTCACCGCCTGCCCCAACGGCCAGGTATCGAGTGTACTGAGCGCACGCTTGCTGTCCGCCGCTGCCCAGCGGCGCGGCTGGAGCACCAGCGTCGAAGTGCAGAATACTGAACACCCCGAGCGGCAACTGAGCGCTGCACAGATCGCCGAGGCTGACTGGGTGCTTGTGGTCAGCACCGGGCCGGTGGACCTGGCCCGCTTCGTCGGCAAGCGCCTGTACCAAAGCACGCCGTCCCAGGCGCTGGCTGATCGCGAAGGCTTTCTCGACGAAGCGGCGGCCAACGCCGAACTGCTGGCCGCTGTGACAGGCACCCCCGCCGCAGTTGGCAGTGCTGGCGCCCGCATCGTTGCCGTCACGGCATGCCCGACCGGCGTAGCCCATACCTTCATGGCCGCTGAAGCCTTGCAGCAAGCCGCACAACAACTGGGCTACCAGCTTACCGTCGAGACCCAGGGCTCGGTCGGTGCGCGCAACCCCTTGTCCGCTGACGCCATCGCTGCGGCCGACGTGGTGCTGCTGGCCGCCGACATTGAAGTACCCACTGCACGTTTCGCCGGTAAACGTATTTACCGTTGTGGTACCGGCATTGCCCTCAAGCAGGCCCGCGCTACCCTGGACAAAGCCTTGGCGCAGGCCACGGTGGAAAACGCTGCCGACGCTGCAGCGGCGACCACGCCGGCCAAGGGCGAGAAAACCGGCGTGTACAAGCACTTGCTGACCGGTGTGTCGTTCATGCTGCCGATGGTGGTGGCCGGCGGTCTGCTGATTGCCCTGTCGTTCGTGTTCGGTATCGAGGCCTACAAAGAGGCGGGCACCTTGCCGGCGGCGTTGATGCAGATTGGCGGTGAAGCCGCCTTCAAACTGATGGTTCCGCTACTGGCAGGCTATATCGCCTGGTCCATCGCCGACCGCCCCGGGCTGGCCCCGGGCATGATTGGCGGCCTGTTGGCCAGCACCTTGGGGGCCGGCTTTATCGGTGGCATCGTCGCCGGTTTCCTCGCCGGTTACAGTGCCAAGGCCATTGCCCGATGGGCGCGCTTGCCCAGCAGCCTGGAGGCGCTCAAGCCGATCCTTATCATTCCATTGCTGGCCAGTCTGTTCACCGGGCTGGTGATGATCTACGTGGTCGGCCAGCCGGTAGCGGCGATGCTCGAAGGCCTGACGCACTTCCTCGACAGCATGGGCACCACCAATGCCATCCTGCTGGGGCTGTTGCTGGGCGGCATGATGTGCGTCGACCTTGGCGGGCCGATCAACAAGGCCGCCTATGCGTTCTCGGTGGGGCTGCTGGCCTCATCGAGCTACGCGCCAATGGCGGCGACCATGGCCGCCGGCATGGTGCCGCCGATTGGCTTGGGTATTGCCACCTTCCTGGCCAGGCGCAAGTTCGCCCAGAGCGAGCGCGAGGCGGGCAAGGCGGCGCTGGCGCTGGGGCTGTGCTTCATCTCCGAGGGGGCGATTCCGTTTGCCGCCAAGGACCCTTTACGGGTGATTCCGGCCAGTATCGCCGGTGGTGCGTTGACCGGGGCATTGTCGATGTATTTTGGCTGCAAGCTGATGGCGCCGCATGGCGGCTTGTTCGTGTTGTTGATCCCCAACGCGATCAACCATGCGTTGCTGTATTTGCTGGCGATTGTGGCGGGTAGCCTGGTGACAGCGGTGGTGTATGCGGTTATCAAGAAGAGCGAGGGTGTGGAGTTGGCCGTGGCGCCTGCTAAAAGTGTATGAGCAGACCTCGTTCTGTGGGAGCGGCCTTGTGTCGCGAAAGGGCCGCGAAGCGGCCCCGGCATTGTTTGCATCGACGCTGAAATCCCGGGGCTGCTGTGCAGCCCTTTCGCGACGCAAGGCCGCTCCCACACGGATCGCGCCAGCTTTCAGAAATTGAGCAAGACAGTTGCTCCCACAGAGCCCGTGTTGGCCTTTCAACGGCGATGCTTCTGCCGCAACGGCACCAGTAGATCACCCAGCCCGTTGTGATCGATCTCATGCATCAATGCCAGCAACCCGCCCAGTTCTCCTGCCGGGAAGCCCTTGCGCGCAAACCACGCCAGGTAGTCACCGGGCAGGTCGGCAATGATCCTGCCCTGGTACTTGCCGAACGGCATGCTGCGGGTCACCAGTAGTTCGAGGGTTTCCGGCTTCATCTTCGCGCACCTGGCTGTGGAAAGGCGCCGACCATACTGCAATCTGCACGAAGCCCCAAGCGGCAATCATGCAGAACGCCGTAACCAACAGTCGCCGATCAAGCTGTAAGTTATTGAATAGTAAGGGGTTCGCGTTTTTTAAAAGCGTGGCACGAACACTGCAATTCTCTAGAGGACTATCACCTGCCAAGGAGTTCGACCATGAGCAACCCCAACAAAGACGTGATCGACGTACTCAACGACCTGATCGAGTACAGCAAGGATGGCGAGAAAGGTTTCAAGGCCTCGGCCGATGATGTAAAGAACCCCGAACTGAAAGCGTTCTTCGTCCAGCGTGCGGGCGAGTGCGCCAACGCTGCCAGTGAATTGCAGGGCGAAGTGCGCCGCCTGGGCGGTGATCCGGAAACCTCTACCAGCATCAGTGGCGACCTGCACCGCGGCTGGGTCAACCTCAAGTCGATGGTCACCGGCAAGGACGAAGAAGCCGTGCTGAACGAGGTGGAGCGTGGCGAGGACCACGCCCTCAAGGCCTACAAGGAAGCCCGCGAAAAGCTGGTGAAACTGGGCCGCACTGCCAGCGACATGACCTACAGCCTGGTGGAAAAGCAGCTGCAAGGCGTGCAGCGCAACCATGACCAGGTCAAGGCCCTGCGCAACGCTGCCCGCGCCCGCTCCTAATCGAGCGGGCCCTCTACCCGATTTCGGCCATTGGCCTTGGCGCGGTAGAGCGCTTCGTCCGCAGCACCCAGCACCCTGCCAAGGTCGTGCTGGGTGCCGGACAGACCGATACCGATGCTCACGGTCACTGCGTGGGCATCATCCGCAAACGGTGCCAGCGCCTCGACGCTGGCGCGGATGCGTTCAGCCAGTAGCTGGGCCCCGGCCAGATCGGTTTCCGGCAGCACTACCTGAAACTCCTCCCCACCATAGCGCGCAGCCAGGTCTGCCGGGCGACGAATGCAGGCTTCGATGGCCTTCGCCACTTCGCGCAAGGCATGGTCGCCACCGGCATGGCCATGGCGCTGGTTGAATGCCTTGAAGTGGTCCACGTCCACCATCAGTATCGCCAACGGCTTACGGCTGCGTTGGGCGCGGGCCCATTCCTGGCGCAGCACATGGTCCAGCCTGCGGCGGTTAGCCAGGCCAGTCAGGCTATCGGTGGAAGCGAGCATGGCCAGGTTTTCTTCGGCTTCGTGGCGGCGGCGCAGTTCGCGGCCAAGCAGCAACGTCAGCCACAGAATGCCCACGCACAGACCGCCGGTGGCGACGCTGACCAGAATGGCGGTGCGGCGCCAGGACTGAAACACCTCGTCGGCCGAATCCACCACCAGTACGATCAGGGGCAATTGCGCGACCCGGGCGAAGGTGAATATGCGCGGCTTGCCGCTGCTGTGGGAGCGGGCGGTGAAGTTACCGCTTTGTTCACTGAGGATGCGCTTGAAATTGGGCCGTTCGGTGTAGTAAGTGCCAATCAGCGGGTCTTGCGCGGGGGAGGGCTGGCGGACGAGCAACTGCCCGTCGGTATTGAACAGGTTGATGCTGCTGTCGTGGCCAATGTCCAGGCGCTGGAACAACTCATTGAAGTACGACAGGCGCAGCGCACCCGCTGCCAACCCGGCGAACTCGCCATTGGGGCCCGAGATGCGTCGGCTGAAACTGATACACCAGTCCAGGTCGCCAAGCTTGGCCTTGAACGGGGGGCCCACCAGCAAGCCGAGGTTGGCATTGTGCTGGTGGGCCTTGAACACCCCGGTGTCGCCGAAGTTGGCCTTGCGTGGCACGCTGCTGGTGGAGTCGCCGACGACATTGCCTTGCTTGTCCAGCCACAGCACGTCACCGCGCTTGCGGTCGACGAAGGCTTCATTGAACAGCAGGCGCTGGCGTATCGGGCCGGGGACTTCCGGCAGTTCCTTGCGCCCGACGGCCCAGATCAGGCCTTGCAGTGATTGGTCGTAGAGTTCGACGTTGCGCAGAATGTCGCTTTCGATCAGCTGGACGATGTTGTTCGACGAGCGCACCGCCGACTGCTCGACACTCTCGCGCTCGCGGGCAAGCAGGTAGCTGACGATGGCCACGATGGCGAGCACGGCAAGGCAACTGCCCAGATTGAGGATCAGCTCGGGGTGCGACCTGTAGATTGCGAAACGCGGGGATTGGGTGGGCATGCTCGCTACTGCGTGGGCAGGGCCATTCGCGGCGGCGGTATTCTAGGGAAGCAGGGATTGTCGGACAAGATTTGTCCGACGGAAGCACGGTGTACTGTTCTTTTCGAGTTGCCGTGTGCCCCTGTAGGAGCGGATTTACCCGCGAACATCGGCGAAGCCTTCTTCGCGGGTGAACCCGCTCCTACACTGGCAGCAAAAGATCAGAACACGTTCAGTGGGTAGTCGACGATGACCCGCACTTCATCGTTGTCGCTGTTGCTGTCGATCGACGCATAACCCTGGCTGCCGCGGTGGGTGGCATAACGCACCAGCACCGACAGGTCCTTGAGGTCACCTTCCTGGAACACGTATTTCACGTCCAGGTCGCGTTCCCAGTGCATGGCGTTCTTGCCATCTTCACGGTAGTAGTCGTAGTGAGTGGTGTCCTGAGTGGCCTTGGTCAGGTCAGCCTCGCCGCGCGAGTAGGACAGCGAGGTAGACAAACCAGGCACGCCGACACCGGCGAAGTCATAGCCGTACTGCAGTTTCCACGAACGCTCGTTCGGCGCGTTGAAGTCCGAGTACATGCGCGAGTTGTCCAGGTACACGCTGTCGCCCAGGTTGATGTAGTCGAATGGCGTGTTGCCGTTCACTCGCTGGTAGGCGGCGGTGACGCTGTGGAAGCCTGCGTTGACGGTGAAGTGCACGCTGTAGGTGTTGTTGTCGATCTTGCCTAGCAGGGCCTGACCGGTGTCCTGGGTGTGATAGAAGTGCACGCCTGGGTTCAGGCTGACCAGGTCATTGACCACATAGGTGTAGTCGAAGTCCGCGTAGTACTGGTTCCAGATGTCCTTCAGCTCGGCGGCGTACAGGTTGGCGGTGATGTGCTCGGTACCGCTCCACGACGCGCCGGCCCAGTTCAGGTGCTTGCTCTTGTCGTGCTCGTCCAGTGACCCGTAGTAGGTGTCGATGCGGCGGTGGCCGCTCTGGTTGTACGGGTGGGTGAAGCTGACCTGGCCGCCTTCGAGCAACAGGCCATCAATGCTGGTGTTGGTCAGGCTTACACCGCGGAAAGTTTGCGGCAGCATGCGCGTTTCACCGCCGGCGATCACCGGGTTGGTGAGGAACAGGTCACCGGCTTTCAGTTCGGTGTCGAAGGCCTTGAGCTTGACCGCAGCACCGGCAGTGGAGAACGAATGCGGGGCAGCGCCCAGTTCGCCGTCGTCCTTGATGTGTTCGGGCAGGATGCTGGTGCCGGCATGGCCGCCACCGCCGTCGAGCTTCAGGCCCAGCATGGCATGAGCATCCAGGCCAAAGCCGACCACACCTGGGGTGTAGCCCGACTCGAAACGCGCTACCGCGCCTTGGCCCCACTCGCGGGTGTCGCGCACGCCGGCGTTGTGGTTGTCGCGGTTGAAGTAGGCATTACGAAAATGCAGGTTGAAGGACGAACCTTCGATGAAGCCATCAGCCTTGTCTTCATCTGCCTGGGCGGCGAAAGGGATCGTTGCAGTCAACGCAATGAAAAGCGGGGTAAAACGAAACGCGGAAGGCACCGGTACTAGCTCCTTTGGTCTGACGGTGGGGCAGTTTTTATATTTGAATGTGCGTCTTTTTATAGGTACACGTTACAGCCGGGCTGAGTGTTAAAGCACATAAAAAAAGCCGCTGATCGGCAGCGGCTTTAAAAGGCTAACATATCGGCACCGGAGGTGCCCATGGCGTAGCCAAGGGAAAGAAGGAACAGCGACAGCGTTTGATCAGCTGTCGGCATTGGCATCGACGTTCACTTTGGAAGCTGTCTGTTTCGCGTCTTTTGCGGTATCTGCCTTGTTTGCGGCAACAGCCTCACGGGCCTCTTGATGGACCGCCGCGAACGCTGCATTACGGGTAACGAAAGCCGGGGATTCTTCGGCCATGGCCAGGGGCGACAACAACAGGGAAGACAGGACGAAGACGCTGGCAATACCCATACTGTTGGACATTTGAAACTACCTTCTTGCGGTGCAAGTGCTAATGAGGACAGGGGTAAAGTTAGTCCTTTCAGTGCACTCGAAACAGAGCGAAGTGCGATAAGCACTGTTGCGCAAAAGGTAACGATCCTTGCGAAAATCAATAGGACTTTCGGCGAAAGTCCCGTGCTAGAGCACCTGCACAGGGTGCCGCCTTGGGCAAAATGGTCAGGCTAGAAACCGATAAAGGCGTAATAAACCGGGGTTTGATGGGTTGTGCGCAAACCCAGTGCCTGCAAGCTTGCCGTCAGCGCTTCATCCTGCACATGCAAGGTCCACTGTGCCGCTTCATTCCCCTGTACCTGCGCCAGTGCCGCAGCAAAGGCCCCCATATCCGGCAAGTAGGCGGTAAACCCATTCCCCTTGAGCGCACTGGTCGTCATGCCCAATGCCTGGCACACCGCCACCTTGGCGGCAATGTCATCGCGGTCGGCCTGGCGCGAAGCCTGTACCAGTGCCTGCAGTTCCACATCGACCAGTTGCGCGCCATGAATCAGCTCCGGCCCCTGTTGCCAAGCCTCAGGCGGGCAGTCTTTGCTGTCTGGCCGCAGCGGGATATGCGGGTTGATTTCTACCGGATAGATGCGACACACCAGCGGGCGCTGCTCATAGATGGTGCAGAGGTCGTTGGCGTCGAGGTTACGGCAACGTCCGGGGTTGAATGCAGCAAAGGTCACCGAGACGCGTGCCTCGCCCTCGCCACAATGCACTGGATGGGAGCGTCGCAGCACATGGTCACGCTGCTCCAGCGGCATGCCGGGGCCGTCCACGACGAAGGCCTCGATCAGTACCACCACCTGGCCGGCATCGTCCGCCCAGCGACGCGCTTCGGCCAGCGTCAGTGGCACATGGTGGCCGGTGCAGCATTTGCCGCAGCCGGTACAGCCGAAACGTAAGCGGTCGGTCACTTGGCCTCCGGGCTCCATTCACTGACGAAAGCACGCTGGTGCTGGCGGTCGTACAGGCACAGTTCGGTGCCGGTGCGCTGCTGCATGTGCTTCTGTGGGTAGACGCCTTCGATCAGCAGGGCACTCATGCCGACCTGGTCATCAAACTCGGCGGGCTTGCCGCGGGCATGGGCGTCCTTGAACTGGCTGGCGGTCAGGCAAGCCTTGAGCATCTGCTGGCGTTGCTCGTTCCAGGCCTGGCTACTGGAGGCCTGGGCAATACCGCTGAAGAGGGCGCAGCTGATCAAGATAGAGCTGAGAAGCTTCATACGCGATTCCGGCAATTTTCTTGCGAGGGGCGCGAATTATGCCCGAGTCACCCCCGGCGGCAAGCCGGGGAGTTTGTCGCTGAATATATCAGTGCTCGGCGAACACCACGGTACGCGCAGCCACCACCAGACAATCGGTCAGCTCTGGCGAGGAGAACTTGGTAAGGATGGCATTGGCCCCGGCCTGGGTCGCCTTTTCACTGCTCATGGCACTGTCCAGCGAGGTGTGCAGCAGCACGTACAGGTGCTGGAAGTCGGGGGTTTCACGCAGCGTGCGGGTGAAGGCGTAGCCGTCCATTTCGCTCATTTCGATGTCGGAGACGATGATGTTGATCTCCTGCGCGGTGCCTTGCAGCTCCAGCAGCACGTTGATGGCGTCTTTGGCGCTGCGCGCGGTGTGGCATTCGATACCGAGGTTGCGCAGGGTGTGCACTGACTGCTGCAGGGCCACCTGGCTGTCGTCCACCACCAGGATGTTGGCGGCGGCCAGCAGGCTGGCGTCTTCTTCGCTCAAGGTGCCGTGCGCTGGCTCGGCGACGGGCGGGGCGATGGCGTGTATGACTTTTTCGATGTCCAGCACCTGCACCAGGGTGTTGTCCACGCGCGTCACACCGGTGATGAACGAGCGGGTGCCCGAGGCGTAGGGCGGCGGTTTGATGTCGGTGCTCAGGCAATGCACGATGCGGCTGACTGCCTGTACATGCAGGCCTTGGCGTGAGCGGCTGATCTCTGTAACGATCAGGCAGCCACCCTGCGGGTCGACCAGTGGCTGTTCGCCAATGGCGCGAGACAAGTCGATGACCGACAGCGAGTGGCCCCGCAGGGTTGCCACACCTTTTACGTGGGGGTGTGACTCGGGCAGCTTGGTCAGCGGCGGGCAGGGGATGATCTCGCTGACCTTGAGCAGGTTGATTGCCATCAGCTTGCCGCTGCGCAGGGTGAACAGCAGCAGGGATAGCGAATCCGCGCGGGCATTTTGCGTGGCCATGGTGACCTTCGGTGGGGAGCAGGGGATATCCGGTTATCGGCCTGTTTTGGTCGGGCTTTAGGCAATTTGCACAGAACTCAGGAGTGCTTGGGCCCCTTGTGGAAGCGGGTATGCCCGCGAAACGTGCGTCGCGGTGCATGGCACCGGCTTCGCCGGTGTTCGCAGGCATGCCCGCGCGCACAGGGATGTGTGTAAATAACTGGATCAGCGTTCGCGCAGGGCCTCCTTGGCCCGGTTCAGCGGCTTGATCAGGTAATCGAGGATGGTTTTCTCGCCCGTTCGGATATCCACCGTGGCAATCATCCCTGGCACGATCGCAAAACGCTTGCCGGCCTTGTTTTGCAAGCTGTCCTGTTCGGTGCGGATGAACACGCGGTAGTAGTAGATTTCCGGTTTGACCTCGTCCTGCAGGGTATCCGGCGAGATGCCCACCACCTTGCCGTCCAGCCCACCATAGACCGAGTAGTCATAGGCACTGATCTTGACCTTGGCCGCCTGGTCGGGGTGAATGAAGGCGATGTCCCGTGGCGCGATGCGGGTTTCGATCAGCAGGCGTTCGTCCATCGGCACGATCTTCATCACCTGGCCACCGGGCTGCACCACGCCACCCAGGGTGTTGACCTCGATGTCCTTCACGATACCGCGCACCGGCGAGCGCAGGGTCAGGCGGGTGAGCGAGTCGCTGCGCCCACGGATCACTTCCGACAGGGCGTCCGCTTCGGCGCTGGCCTTGGCCAGTTCTTCCCGGGCGCGTACCAGATAGTCTGAGCGCGCCTCGTTGGCTTTGAGTTCCAGCTCGGAACGCTGGCGGTTCAGGCGGATCACTTCAACCCGGCTGGAGGCCCCCATCTTTGCCAGGTTCTCGGTGATTTTCAGCTCGCTGCGCACCAGCTGCAACGAGTCCTGAATGCCCGCCAGGGTCTGTTCCAGGCCGCGGCGGCGGGTCTGGTACAACGCGGTTTCGGCATCGATCAGGTCGGGAGAGTCGCGCAGGCTCGCCGGGAAGGTCAGGGGCTTGCCGGTCACCTCTGCCTGCAGGCGAGCCTGACTGGCTTTGGCAGCCCGGTACTTGGCCTCGCTTTCACCCACGCTGGAAGCCGTCTTGGTCGGATCGAGCTGGGCCAGCACTTGGCCGCGCTCGACCAGGTCGCCTTCGGCCACGCTCATCTGCGCGACGATACCGCCCTCGAACGACTGAATGACCTGCTCTCGCGAACTTGGGATGACCTTGCCTGTGCCGGTGGACACCTCGGTCACCTCGAACCAGGCCGCCCAGGCCAGGAACGCCGCCAGCATCAGCGCGCAGAGGGTGATGATGCGGCCGGCGCGGAATACCGCCTGGTCGTCCTGCCCGTCCAGGTAGGAAGCCGGGAGTTCATGGTTGCTCATGCCTGGGCTCCCTGCAGTTTGGCCAGTGCGGCATCGCGCGCGTCATCGATGACGATGCGCCCGGCGTCCAGCACCAGGATGCGGTCGACCCGCTGCAGAACACTCAGGCGATGGGTTGCGATCACCAGTGTACGGCCCTGACAGAAGCGCTCCAGGTTATCCAGCAGCTTGCGCTCGGTCATGTCGTCCAGCGACGCGGTCGGCTCGTCCAGCAGCAGTACTTGCGGCTGGCGTACCAGCAGGCGCGACAGCACCAGGGCTTGGCGCTGGCCGCCAGACAAGCCCAGGCCTCCTTCGAGGATCAAGTGGTCCATGCCCTTGGGCAGGCGGCGGACGAAGTCCAGTGCGCCAGTGGCGGCCAGCGCGGCCACCAGTTCCTGGTCGCTGGCCTGGCCGGCGCCGAGGGTGAGGTTTTCCCGCAGGGTGCCGTGGAACAGCCTCGCGTACTGCGGCAGCAGGCCGACGTCACGGCGCAGGTCAGCAGGGTCGAGGTGGGCCATGGCGATGCCGTCCAGGCTGATCTCGCCCTGTACCAGGTCCATGGCCCCACCCAGCGCCTGCAGCAAGGTTGATTTGCCGGCGCCGTTGCGGCCCAGCACGGCAATGCGCTCGCCCGGCTGGATGTCCAGCCGGCCAATGTTCAGCACTGGCGGGTAGTCTTCGCTGTAGCGGAAGTTGGCCTGGCGCAGGCGGTACTCGCCGTGAATGGCTGGCAGGTGCACGCGGGCTTCGCCTTCGGGGTGGTCGACTGGCGACTGCATCAGCTTGTCCAGGCCTTGCAGCGCTACCTTGGCCTGCTGCCAGCGGGTCAGCACATGGGTCAGCTGGGCGAGCGGTGCCATCATCCGCGACGAAAGCATGGATGCCGCCACCAGGCTACCCGTGGTGAGGTCGCCGGCGATGACCATGGGTGCGCCGATCACGATGACCACGGCAAACACGGCACCCTGCACGTTCTGCGTCCAGGTCACCAGGCCGTTGGTGAGGGTGCGCAGGCGCAGGTTGGTGTGCGCGCAGGCCGCGTTGTACTGGTTCCACTGCCGTTCGAAGCGAGCCTCCGCCTGCAGTGCCTTGATCTCGTCCAGGCCTTGGATACTTTCAACCAGCATGGCGTTGCGCAGCGCCGACTCACGCATCGAGGCATTGGCCAACCGTGCCAGGCGCCGTTGTGCAAGCAACCCGGGCAACACCATGGCCAGCAGCGCGACCAGCGGGATGAACACCAGTACGCCGCCGATCAGCCAGAACACGAACAGGAACAGCAGGAAGAACGGCAGGTCGGCCAGCACCGTGGCGGTGCTGGACGTGATCAGGTCGCGGATCGACTCCAGCTCGCGCAACTGCGAGATGAACGAGCCGGTGGACTTCGGCCGCACCGAGTTGCGCAGGCGCAGGGCATGGCCGTAGACCAGGTCGCTCACCCGCAGGTCGGCGCGCTTGCCGAGCAGATCGGTCACCTTTAGCCGCAGCAGGCGCATGCTGAAGTCGAACACCAGTGCCAACACCACACCGCCAAACAGGACGTAGAGGGTGGGCAGGGATTCAGCCGGTATCACTCGGTCGTACACCTGCATCGAGAACAGCACGCCGGCCAGCGCCAGCACGTTGGCCACCAGTGAAGCGATCATCACCTGCCCATAAGGGCGCAGGTCACGCAGTACGATGCGGGCGAACCAGTGGCGGTCGTAAGGCGCGGTGTAGTCGTCGGTGCGCACATCGCGCAGTGGCCGGGCCGGGCGCAGCAGGGCCACGCGGTTGATACGGCCTTTCAGGGTGTCGCGGGGCAGACGCGAAGTCAGGCCCTGGTCACCGGCGAACACCACTGCCAGGTCGTCCTCTTCGGTCACCGACTCGACCACCGCCAGCTGCCCATCGTCCAGCTCCAGCACCAGCGGCGTGCGCCATTGCCGCAGGCCCTTGGCATCGAAGTGCACGAAGCGCAATGCCAGCCCCGCCTGACGTGCCATGTGGCGGAGGATTTCATTCAACGGGCGGGCATCCTCCGCAGCGGCTAGGCGAATACGCTGGGGTGATACGTCCAGGCGGTAGTGGTGCGCCACCTGCAACATCACCTCAAGCCAGGGGCCAAGGTCTGGCCGGTGGGCGGCGGCCTGCTCCGGCGCGGGCGCCTGGTTGGGCAGGGTCACATCGATCGAATCACTCATGGCTGGATCTCCACACCTTGCAGGTTGCGCCCCTCAAGGCCAAAGGCCGTGCGCAGGGCGCCGGTGTTGTACAGGCAGTCGACATCCAGGCGCAGCAGATCGGAGCGGGTGCCGGCAAGTTCGAAGCGTGACTGGTAGATCTCCTGCTCGGCGTTGAGCAGGTCGAGCAGTGGCCGTGTCCCCAGGTCCAGGTACTGACGCCCGTAGAGCATGCGTGCCTCCTGGATGCTGACCTGGCGTGCTTCCAGCGAGGTTAGCCGGCGGCCCAGCCCGGAGGTTTGCGCCTTGGCCTCGGCCAGGCCTCGACGCGCTTGCAGGCGTGCGGCGTCTTCGGCGGCGTCGGCGGCGGTCAGCGCGTGGCCGGCGGCGCGGGTACGGGCGCTGATGGAGCCCCCTTGGTAGATGGGGACTTCGACGTTCAGGTAGATGCCCGCCTGGGTGCGGTCCAGCCGTGCGTTATCGCGGTTGTAGTCGTCGTCCAGGTAATGATTGACCTGCGGTTGCAACGACAGGGTAGGGTAGGCCTCCGCCTTTGCCTGGGCCAGCTCGGCCTGGCCCTGTGCGCGCTGGGCCAGGGCCATCAGCACGGCGGGCAGGCGGTCATCACCCTGTGCAGGGCGCTTGCAGGCCTGGTTCAGCTCGGCGGGTGAGCCTTCGGCCAGTGCCGGTGGGGTAACGCGGCCCATCAGCGCCGCCAGGGTCGAGCGCCAGCGCTCGTACTGCGACTGGTACTCTTCCAGGGTGGCACGGGCGCTTTCCACGCGGGACTCGGCCTGCACCACGTCGGAACGGGTACTGGCGCCCATGTCGCTGCGCTGGCGCGCCATGCCGGCAATGTCGCCCACGCCGCGAATCTGGTCGCGGGCAATCGTCATCAGTTGCTCGTAGCGGCGGGTTTCGATCCAGGCATAGGCTGTGTCGCGCGCCAGGTCGTCGACCACCAGCAGGGTATTGGCCTGGGCGCGGGCGGCGGCCGCCTGGGCCGCGTTGACGGCGCTGTCGACCTTGCCGAAGTCATAGAGCATTTGCTTGAGCGACAGGTTCAGGGCCTGGCTATTGCGGTCGCCGCCATAGCCGGTGTCATAACCGGTGCGCAGGCCACCGGAAATCTGTGGGTAATACCCCGCACGGGCGACGTTGATGCCTTCGCCCTGCTTGTAAAGGTTGCCGATGGCCTCAGCGATGCTCGGGTGCCATTGCGCTGCCTGCAGCACCGCGTCGGTAAGGCTCAGCCGTTCGCCACTGGCGACCGGGGCCATGCCGATGGGGGGGCGGGCGGGCACCGCTTCGGGCGCATCGCGTAGCAGCGACGGCCCGATCTGGCGCAGGTGGGGGTCTATATCATCGGCTGCCTGGGCAACCGGGTGGAAGTTCAGGGCCAGGAGCCCGAAGGCTCCCAGCAACAGCGGTGACAGCGGACTGCTTCGCTTCACATAGTTCCCTTACTGCTGGTCGTCCATGCCGCCGGGTATTCACCCGACGGGTTTACAGCGGCCTCAAACCACATGGATACCGTTCTGTACCCACAGGTGATGGCTTGGATCCTCCTGGGCCGTGTACTGGTTATAGTCGATGCCGTCGGCAGTTTGGTTCCCGACCAGCGTCCAGTTGTCCGTCATGTGAACTGAGTCTTTGTCGTCCCCCTTGATGATCAGTGTGTCGGTACCGGTTTCGGTGATCGCCACCACATCCGCCAGGTTGAGGGTGAGCGCCACCGAACTGGTGTCGTTGAGGTCGAGGATTTCGATGTCGTGTACGCGCCCGGCCAGGTTGCCCAGGTCAATGCTGGCATCACCGCCGCCCCACAGCAGGGTGTCGGTTCCCGAGCCACCGTCGACGCTGGCGAAGTTCTGGTCGACCACCACCAGTGTGTCGTCACCCGCACCACCCTGCAGGGTGATGTGGCCACCCTGGCTGCCATCGAGGTGGTCGTTGCCGTCAGTGCCGGCGATCACATCGGTGGCCGCTGCCAGGCTGGCGAGTGCCGCGGACTCGTCGCCGGTATCGGCCAGCAGCGATGTGGTGGCGGTGAGGCCGGCGGCGCTGTCCACGTTGATGGTGAGGGTTGCGGTGTCGGTCGTGCCGTTCGGGTGGCTTAGCTCGTAGGTGAAGGTGTCGTGCTGGCCCACCACCGCCGAGGTGAGCCCTGCGTTCAGGGTGTAGGTGTAGCTGCCGTCGGCATGCACCAGCAACGTGCCGTAGGTGCCGGCCACGCTTACCCCGTTGTAGCCCGGGATGGTGTAGGTGTTGGCCGCTGTCAGCACGCTCAGCACGGTCAAGGCCGAACCGACATTGTCGTCAGCCAGCAGGTTGCCGGTGGCGGCTGTCGCGCCACTGACCACGAACTCGGTCAGGTACGTTGTAGTGGTGTTCAGGCTGGTGGTGATGGAGCTGAGCAAGCCGATGCCGCCGGCGGTGACACGTACGTGGTAGGTACCGGCGCCCTGGTTCTCGAAGGTATACCCGGCGCCGCCGCCCAGTATGCTGACCAGCGAACCACCTGGCACCGACTGCACCAGCACGTACTGGCCGGTGGCCGGGTTGAGCTTGAGCAGCTCGATGGTGGTGCCGTTGAGCAGGCTCAACAGGTTGGTGGAGTTGACCACCACCTGCAGGTCGGCCGTGGTATTGGCGGCAACCGTGGTGGTGTAGGTGGCCTGGCGGGTACCGATCACTGGCAGGTTCAGCGAGCCCAGCGTACTGCTGCTGGAGTCCACGCGGTTGTCCAGGGTGACCTGGCTGGTACCAACGTCGTTGACTGCGTCGACCACCGTGGCCGGTGCACCGTAGTTGGTGTCGCTCCAGACCTCCGTGGCTTGCGGGCTGTCGATGCGCACGTACAGGTTGGCGGCATCGGACAGGCCGTTAGGGTGCACCAGTTGGTAGCTGAACACGTCCACCTTGCCGACACTGTTCGGGCTGCCGTTCGGCGTGTAGGTGTAGCTGCCGTCCGCACGGATCACCAGGGTGCCGTACTGGCCCTGAACCGTCGTGGCGGTCCCGGCCGAGACGTAGCTGCCGTTTTTGAGCACTTGCAGCACGGCGGCGCTGTCCGGGCCACGAGCATCCACTGCGCCATCGGTACCCACGTCGGTAATGACGTTGCCAGAGGTGGCAATGCCGGTGCCGGTGAATTGGGTCAGGCTGGTGGAGACGATGTCCAGCGTGGTGCTCACTTCGGTGATCAGGCCGATGCCGCCACTGCCCACGGTCAGTCGGTAATCACCGGCTTGCAGCACGCCGATGTCCACCTGCAAGCCGATTGGCAACACGATCAGGTCGAGCAGGCCCTGAGTGTTACCGGTGGCGATGGTCACCCAGGTGCCGCTGGCGTCTTTCACCTGCAGGGTGAAGCTGGTGTTGTTGAGCAATGCCAGCACGCTGTTGGTGGTCAGCGTGAGGGTAGGGTCAGCCGTGGTGCCTGCTGCCACCGTCCAGGTGTAGGTCTTGGAGAACCCCGACAGTAGCGTGGTGAAGCTGTCGGTGTAGGTCTTCGTGGCGCTGACCGCTGCCAGGTTGACCGTGGCCGTGGCCAGGTTGTCGCTGGCGATGACCGGCGCGTTGGCATCCACATCCGGTGCAGTGACGTTGACGTTGCCCGACACGTTGCCGCGCGGGTCGCTGAGGGTCACCGAAAGGATCTGGCCGTTGTCCTGAGGCGGGCTCAGGGTCACGGTGAAGGTGCCGTCCGCCTGCACCGTCGCGGTCTGCAGCACGGTCCCGCCGGCGCTGCGTACGGTGACGGTGGCACCCACTTCGCCCGTACCGGTGAGGGTACCGCCGTCGGCACTGAACAGCAGGTTGCCGGCAGCCGCAGGCGGGGTCAGGTCCGGTGCGGTCAGTGCAGTGCCCGTGGACACGTTACCGGCGCTGTCGGTGAGGGTGACGCTGAGCGCCTGGTTGTCGATCTGCGCCGCAGTCAGGCTGACCACGAACAGGCCGTTGCTGCCCACCGTTGCGGTACCCAGTACGGTACCGGCGCTGTTGCGCACGGTGACCGTGCTGCCGACCTGGCCAGCACCACTGACCGAGGTGCCGTTGGCGTTGATGGTGGCCAGCGGGGCGGCTGGCGGGGTGGTGTCCGGCGCAGTCAGGCTGGTGCTGGCGGACAGGTTGCCGGCAGCATCGGCCTGGCGTACCACCAGCAGTTGCCCGTCGTTCTGTGGCGAGGTCAAGGTAATGCTGAAGGTGCCGTTGGCTTGTACCACACCGGTACCCACCTGGCCGTTCGGGCCTTGGACGGTAATGGTAGCGCCCGCCTCACCGCTACCGGTAAGCACGGTACCGGTGCCGTTGATGGCGACGTTGGTGGGGGCAGCAGGTGGCTGCAGGTCTGCGGCGGTGTAGCTTGTGCTGCCGGACACATTGCCTGCAGTGTCAGCCTGGCTCACGCCCAGTACCTGGCCGTTGAGCTGCGCGGCGTTCAGGTTGACGGTGAACACGCCACCGCCATTCACCACCGCCGTGCCGAGCACGTTGTTGCCGGCATCACGCACTGTCACCGTGGCACCGGCTTCACCCGTGCCGGTCAGCACCAGGCCATTGACAGACAGGCTGGTGACCACCGGGTTGGTCGGTGGCGTGATGTCGGCCGCTTGCAGGAAGGTCGGCTGCGATTCGCCGCCTATCAGCGCCACCGCTGTCACCGAAATGTGTTCGCCATTGAGCTGGGCTGCGTCCAGCGTCAGGGTGAAGGAGCCGTTCAGGCTTGCGACCCCTGTACCGATCAGGTTGCCTGCAGCGTCGTACACGCGAATGCCCACACCGCTGGGTGCACTGCCTGTCAGGGTCAGGCCGTCGCTGCCCAAGGTCACGTCGGTGGGCGGCACGGGTGGTGCGATCAAGGGTGTGAGGTAGGTCGCGACCGCAGACGTATTGATGCCGTCGGACTGTGTCACTTCCAGGGTTGCGAGCGAGCCCGCCGCCGGCACCAGCGTTATCTGGAAGTTGCCAGCGGCATCCACCACGCCGGTACCGATCACGTCTCCGTCGAGGCTGACGGTAACCGTGGCATTGGCTTCGCCCTTGCCGGTCAGCACGTTGAAGGTGTTGTTGATCGCCAGGTTGGTCACCAGGTCGGGTGGCGAGGTGTCGTTGGTCTGGTAAGGGACAGCCACCGAAGCGTTGCCAGCATCATCCGTGGACACCACCGTCAGCAACTGGCCGTTGTTCTGTGCCGGGCTGATCGGCACAGTGAACTGGCCGTTCTCACCCACTTCCACCGTGCCCACGATGTTGTTGTTCGGGCCGCGCACCGTGATGGTGCTGCCGGCTTCGGCCGTACCCGTCATCGACGTACCGGCTGCGTTGAGCAGCAGGTCGGTCGGCTGCACCGGTGGCGTCAGGTCTGGCGCAGTCACTGCCAGCGGTACCGACGGGTTGCCAGTGGCGTCCTGAGCGATGATGGTCAGCGTTTCGCCGTTGATTTGCGGGCGGTTCAGGTCAAGGACGAAGGTGCCGTCCGGCTCCACCGTTACCTGGCCCAGCAGGTCGCCGTTGTTGTTGACCACCGTGACGCGGGTGCCGGCTTCGGCAGTACCGATCACCTGGGTACCGCTGTCGTTGATGGTGGCGACCACGGCGGCCGGTGGTGTGGTGTCCACCGCCGTGACCGAACTGATTGGCGAGATGTTGCCGGCTGCATCGGTCAGGGTGACCTGCAGCACCTGGCCATCGAGCTGCGCTGCATCCAGCTCGACGATGAAGGTCCCGTCGACGCCCACTGTGCCGGTACCCACCTGCGTGATACCGACGTACACGCGCACGGTGGCGCCCACTTCGCCGACACCGCCCAACTCGTCACCTGCCGCATTGAGCCGCAGCTCGGTTGCTGCCGCTGGCGGCGTGAGGTCCGGCGCTTGCACGTTGACCGGCAGGCTGACGTTGCCGGGGGGATCGGCCTGCAGTACCGACAGTGTCTGGTTGTTGATTTGTGCGGGTGACAGTTCGACGCTGAAGCTGCCATCAGCCAATACGATACCCGTGCCCAGTACGGTACCGGCCGCGTTACTGACGATTACCGTGGCGCCGGCCTCGCCCAGGCCGCTGACCACACTGCCGTCGGTGTTGATCACCACTTGGGTGAGCGGGTCGGGCGGGGTGAAGTCGGGGGTTTGCAGGGTTGCCACTGCCGACACGTTGCCGGCCGCATCGGCCTGGGTGAAGCTGAGCAGCTCGGCGTTGCCCAGTGCCGGGCTCAGCGTGATGGTGAAGTGGCCACTGGCATCGACGGTGGCGCTGCCAATTTCCTCGCCTGCCGGGTTGGTCACGGTCACCCGCGCGCCCACTTCGCCGCGGCCGGTGAGGGTGACACCATCACCGGAAACGGCCAGTTCGCCGGGTGCCGTTGGCGGTGTGGTATCGGGTGCGGTGATGGCGCTGGCAGCAGACTGGTTGCCGGCCGCATCGGTCAGTACCACCTGCACCTGTTGGCCGTTGGCCTGAGGCGATGCGAGGCTGACCTGGAAAGTCCCGTCGGCGCGCACCGTGGCGCTGCCCAGCACCGAACCATCGGCGGCGAGCACACGCACGGCGGCACCCGCTTCGCCGGTACCGTTCAACAAGCTGCCACCCCCGGCGAAAGCCAGGTTGCCGGCAGCATCCGGCGCGACGCGGTCAGGGGCTGTCAGGCTGACGCTGTTGGACTCGTTGCCGGCCACATCGGACTGGCTGGCGCTGAGCTGTTCGCCGTTAATCTGCGCGCTGTTCAGGTTGACATTGAAGTTGCCATTGGCATCGACCACGGCAGTGCCCAGGTCGACACCGCCTTCGCCAATCACGGTAACGGTGGCACCTGCTTCACCGCGGCCACTGAGTACCAGGCCGTCGTTGGACAACGCCAGGTCGGTGAGGGGTTGCGGTGCCGTGGTGTCCGGGGCCTGTAGGGTAGCGGGCAGCGATACGGTGCCATCGGGGCCTGTTGCGCTGACCTGCAACACTTCGCCATTGGCCTGTGCACTGCCGAGATTGACAGTGAACGTGCCGTCGTTGGTGACCGGGCTGCTGCCCAGCAATACGCCGTTGGGGCCGTACACCTTGATTGTGCTGCCCGCCTCGGCGGTGCCGCTCACCGACAGGCCGTCGGCCGCCAGTATCAGGTTGTCCGGCGTGGCCGGTGCCAGCACGCCAGGCGCCGTCACGCTCTGTGCAGGGGAGACATTCTGTGCGGCATCGGCCTGAACCACGCTCAGGCTTTCACCCGTGATCGCTGCCGGCGACAGGGATACGCTGAAGTGACCGTCGGCGGCCACTGTAGCGTTGCCCAGCACGGTACCGTCCGGTGCCCGTACGGTCACGGTTGCGCCTGCTTCGCCATCGCCTGTCAGGGTGGCGCCATTGGCGGAGACAGCCAGGTTGGTCACGGCGGCCGGCGGCGTGGTGTCGGCTGCGGTGTAAGGTGCGGCCGGCGACACGTTGCCGGCTGCGTCGGTGGCGGTCACCTGCAGCGTCTGGCCATTGGTCTGGGCACTGTTCAGGGTGACCTGGAAGGTGCCGTTGCCACTGGCTACCGCTGTGCCCAGCACGTTGCCGCTGGCATCGCGCACGGTCACGGTGCTGCCGGCTTCGGCGTTACCGGTCAGTTGCAGCCCGGTACCGGACAGCACCAGTGCTGTCGGTGCCGTAGGCGGGGTGAAGTCTGGCGCGGTGACCGCCACGGCGGTGGAGGTGTTGTTGCCCGCGTCGGTCTGCGTAACGCTCAGGTGCTGGGCGTTGAGCTGGGCGCTGTTCAGGGTGAGGGTAAAGCTGCCATTGGCCGCCACCAGGCCGGTGCCGATGATGGTCCCGTCCTGGCCGTGAACGGTGACCGTGGCACCGGCTTCGCCCAGGCCGGTCAGGGTCAGGCCGTTGTTGTTCAGCACCACGTTGGTCAGCGGCGCGGGTGGGGTCAGGTCCGGGGTTGTCACATTGATTGCCGGCGAGGTGTTGCTGGCGGCATCCACTTGCGTCACGCCGATGACCTGGCCGTTGGTTTGCGGCGTGTCGAATGTCACCGTGAAGCGACCGTCAGCGCCCACCGTGGCGGAGCCGAGCAAGGCACCGGCGGCGTTGCGTACCTGTACCGTGGCGCCCGCTTCACCGCTGCCGGAAAGCTGCCGGCCGTCCTGGCTCAACACCGGGTTACTGATGGCCGCTGGCGGCGTGTGGTCTGGCGTGGCCAGGCTGGCCGGGCCGGACACATTGCCCGCGGCATCACTGAGGGTGACCTGTAGCGGGCTACCGGTCACCTGCGCGCTGGGCAGGGTGATCTGGAACTGGCCGCTCTGGTTGACGGTGCCGGTGGCCAGGATGGCGCCGCTGGCGTCGCGCACGGTGACGCTGGCACCGGCTTCGCCCTGGCCGCTGAGCACGGTGGCTGCGCTATTGAGGCTGAGGTTAGTGGCCGCCAGCGGTGCCTGCAGGTCAGGCGCTTGCAGGGTGGCCGCGAGCGAAACGTTACCTGCAGCATCAGCCTGGGTGACGATCAGGTTCTGCCCATTGGCCACGGCCGGCGAGAAGCTGACGCTGAACAGGCCATTGCTCGCGACGGTTGCAGTCCCCAGCAAGGTGCCTTGTAGGTCTGTCACGCGCACAGTTGCACCCACCTCGCCTTGGCCGGTCAGCGTACTGCCGGTGGCGTTGAGGTTTACCTGCGTCGGCGCGTCCGGTGCCGTGGTGTCATTGGCCACGATAATGGCCGGCACCGAAGGCTGGCCATCGACGGTAGCCTTGGCACTGACCTGCAAGATCTGGGCGTTGAGCTGGGCGTTCTGGAGGAACACACGGAAGGTACCGTCGCTGCCGACCGTGGCGCTGCCCAGCGTGGTGCCCCCGGAGGTTACGGTAATCAGCGAGCCGACCGTACCCTGGCCGGTCAGCAGGAAACCGTCGGCGCTGATGGCAAGGGCTGAAGGCGTGGCCACTTCGGTACCGGTCGGGCCAGCCAGTGGTATTTCAGGCGATTCGTTACCGGCAGGGTCGATCACCACCACATCGACGGTTTCACCTGATGCCAGCGGTGGGGCGACCGGGATCACGAAGGTGCCGTCCGGCCCTGTAGTTACAGTGCCGCGCACGGTGTCATCCGGGTTGCGGACTTCCACTGTGCTGCCAGGCTCGGCTGTGCCGCCGACCGTGCTGCCATCCGGGCTTACGGTAAGCCCGGTCGCCGGTTCTGGGTTGGTCGTGTCCGGCGCGGTGACAGAGACCGGCGCCGAGTCGTTGCCGGCTGCGTCGGTCACTACCACGGTTACGGTCTGGCCGTTGTTCTGCGGTGTATCCAGCGGCACGCTGAAACTGCCATCCGGGTTGACCGCAACGGTGATCACATTGCCGGCCCCATCGCTCACGGTCACCGAACTGGCGCCAGGTGCGTTACCGGTCACAGCCGTGCCATCGCTGCTGACTGCAACGTCGGTGGGCAGTGCCGGTGGCGTGATGTCAGGCGCAAGGATCTGGCTGGGCTGCGAAATGTTGCCGGCCGCATCGGTCAGCGTCACATCCAGGGCCTGGCCGTCCAACTGGGCGGGCGATAGTGGGACCGTGAAGCTGCCGCCTGCGGGCACGACGACGGTGCCTACCAACGTGCCGTCGGCAAGCTTCACTTCCACCGTGGCGCCAGCTTCACCGGTACCCTGGATGGCACTGCCGCCCGGGGTGATCGTGAGGCCGGCAGGTGCAGCTGGCGCGGTACTGTCGTCAGCGGTGAAAGTGGCCGACGGCGAGGCATTGCCGCCGCCATCGATCAGCACCACCGACAGCACTTCACCGTTGGTCTGGGCCGGGGAGAGTGCCACTTCGAACGTACCGTCTGCATTCACCGGGATGGTGCCTAGCAGGTTGCCTGCGGCATCACGTACCTCTACGGTGCTGCCTGCCTCGCCCTGCCCGCTGAGCAGTGTGCCGGTAGGATCAAGGCCCAGCCCTTGCGCCGGCAGCGGTGCCTCGAAGTCAGGTGCGGTCACGGTGCCAGCGGGCGAGCCGTTGCCGCTGTTGTCCGCCTGAGTGACAGACAGCGTCTGGCCATTGAGCTGTGGCGGGTCGATGGCCACCTGGAAGGAGCCATCGGGCTGGACCGTTGCGGTGCCCAGTACTGTGCCGCCAGTGCCGGTCACGGTCACCTGCGCACCCGGCTCGCCGCTGCCGCTCAGGCTGCTGCCGTCGCCAGCCAGGACCAGACCGGTGGGGCTATCGGGTGCCTGGGTATCCGGTGCCGACACGTCGACTGCCGCCGACAGGTTGCCGGCCGCGTCGCGTTGCTCCACGGTCAGTGCCTGGCCGTTGGTTTGCGGCGTGTCGAGGGTGATTTCGAAAGCGCCACCCGCGCCAACCACCGTGCTGCCCAGCACGCTGCCATCCGGCCCGCGCAGGGTCACGGTGGCGCCCGGTTCGCCGTTGCCGGTGATCGTGGTACCGGTGCCGTCGATGGCCGGGTTGGTGACCACTTGCGGCGGGGTAGAGTCGGGGGCGGTGAAGTCCACCGGCCCTGCGCTATTGCCCAGGTTGTCGGTCGCTTCGACGGTCAGGCTTTCGCCATTGCGCTGTGGCGCGTTGAGGGTGACGTCGAAACGGCCGTCGCCGCCCACGGTGGCAGTGCCCAGCACATTGCCGTCGGCGTCACGCACGGTGACGATGGAGCCGCTTTGACCCTGGCCGGTAAGGTGAATGCCAGCGGTATCGATAGCCAGCCCGGAGGGTTGCAGCGGGCCGTCGGTATCGGGCGCGACGATGTTGGCGGTCGAGGTGTTGCCAGCGGGGTCGCGCAGGACCACGTCCAGTTCCTGGCCGTCGGTCTGCGCTGGGTTCAGGACCACGCTGATCACACCGTCGGCACCGACCTGGGCGTTGCCCAGCACAGTGCCGTCGGCGCTGATGACCTGCACGGTGGTGCCCGGTTCGCCGCGACCGGTGAGCAGGCCGCCATCGGCACTCAGTTGCAGTTCACTGGCTTCATTGGGCGGGGTGATATCGGGCGCGGTGATCTGGGTCGGCAGCGAACTGTTGCCAGCTTCGTCGACCGCGACGACATCCAGTGCTTCCCCGTTGGCCTGTGCCGGGGTCAGGCCGATGGTGAAGCTGCCATCCGGGCCGGCCTGGGTGCTGCCCAGGACATTGCCCTGCGCGTCACGCACTTGCACCTGCGTATCTGCCGGTGCGGTACCGGAAACACTGGAGCCGTCACCGGCCACCACCACGCCGCTCGGGCTTTCGGGCAGCGGTGTATCGGCAACGGTCACGCTGACCCCTGCCGAGGTATTGCCAGCGGCATCGGTCTGCACCAGCACGAGGTTCTCACCTGCGGCCAGCGGTGCCTCCAGGTCAATCACGAAGGTGCCATTTGGCGCCACGGTGCCAGTACCGATGACTGCGCCTTGGGCATCACGCACTTCGACTGTGGCACCAGGCTCACCACGGCCAGACACGGCCAGGCTGCCATCGCCTGCCAGCACGTCAGTGACGATCGCCGGTGCGGTAATGTCCGGGGCCACGTAACTCAGCGGCACCGAGGTATTGCCTGCCGCATCGGTCACGGTGATGGACAAGGTTTCGCCATTGGCCTGGGGCGGGTTGAGGGTCAGGCTGAAGCTGCCATCCGGCTCGGCAATGACGCTACCGATCAGGTTGCCCAAGGCATCTTTGACCTCAATCCGTGCGCCCCCTTCTGCAGTACCGACCAGGCTGTCACCATTACTCAGCACCAGGTCGGTGGGTTGCAGCGGTGCTACCTGGTCGGGCGCCGTCAGCGGGCTAGGTGTAGAGACGTTGCCGGCGGCATCGGTCAGGGTCACTTGCAGGGACGAGCCATCCACCACCGGGGTTGGCAGTTGCACATTGAAGCTGCCATCGGGCTGAACGGTGCCGCTCACCAGCACCTGCCCCTGATCGTTGCGCACCTCCACGGTGGCGCCCGCTTCGCCGCGCCCGGAGACTGTGCGGCCATCGTTACTGATGGCCAGCTCGGTAGCGGGCTCCGGCGGTGTGGTGTCGCCGCCGTTGTCCACGATCGGTGCGGTGACGTTGCCGGCCGTGGAGGCGTTGCCTGCGACATCGGTGGCCGTCACCTGCAACTGCTCGCCTGCCACTTGTGGCGGGGTGAGGCCGATGCTGAAGGCACCGCTGGCCCCCACCACGACACTGCCCAGTACACTGATGCCATCGGCGGCCAGCACACGGACGGTGCTGCCTGCTTCGGCGCGGCCGCTGACAACGGTACCGTCGCCACTGATTGCCAGATCGCTTGGCGCCACAGGCGCGGTGATGTCTGGTGCGGCGACCTGCACCGGCAACGACGAGGTGCCGTTGTTGTCGATCGCCACCACGTCCAGTAATTCGCCATTGGCCTGGGCCGGTGTGAGCACCACGGTGAAGGTGCCCTCGGCACCCACCACGATGCTACCGACCATCGTGCCGTTGGCATCATGCACTTCCACGCGGCTACCAGCAGGAGCAGAACCGCTGATGCTGCTGCCATCGGCGGCGACGACCAGTTCGCTCGGGCTGGTCGGGGTGACCACCAGTGGCACGTCGTAGGTCAGCGCTTCAGAGGCGTTGCCGCTCGGGTCGGTCTGTACCAGGCTCAGGCGTTCACCCGGCAGTGCAGCCGGATCGAGGTCGATCAGGAAAGTACCGTTCGCGGTCACTGTGCCGGTACCGATCAGCGTGCCATTGGCATCGCGCACCTCGACGGTAGCACCGGCTTCGCCGCGACCGCCCAAGGTCAGGCCGTCGGCGCCGACGACAATGTTGCTGACTGCGGCAGGCACGGTGATGTCCGGGGCCTCGAACTGCAGGGGTGAAGAGACATTGCCGGCGGCATCGATCAGACGGATGTCGAGGATTTCGCCATTGGCCTGGGCCGGCGACAGGGTGATGCTGAAACTGCCGGTTTCAGTGACCAGGCCAGTGCCGAGCAAGTTGCCCAAGGCATCGCGTACCTGCACGGTCGCGCCTGGCTCGCCGTTGCCGCTCAGGGTCACGCCGTCGGCCAAGGCCACGCCGCTCGGTTGGGCCGGGGCCTGCAAGTCCGGGGTAACCACCGACGCCGGGGCAGAAGCATTGCCGCTGGCATCGGTCAGCACCACTTGCAGGTTGCTGCCATCTTTCACCGGTGGGTCAAGGGTGATCTGGAAGGTGCCGTCCGGGTTGACCGAGCCGTTGGCCAGTACATTGCCCTGGGCATCGCGCACCTGCACGCTGGCCCCGGCTTCGCCGCGGCCATTGAGCTGGGCCCCGGCCAGGCCGACTACCAAGTTGGTTGCGGCATCCGGTGGTGTGGTGTCGCCACCGTCGATGTCCGGCGCGGTGATGTCGCCGGCCGTGGAGGTGTTGCCGGCGGCGTCGGTGGCGGTGATTTGCAGTACCTCGCCGTTTACCTGTGGCGGGTCGAGGGTGATGCTGAAACTGCCAGTGGCGTCGACCACCACACTACCCAGCACGGTGGTGCCATCGGCGGCCACCACACGCACGGTGCTGCCCACTTCGGCGCGGCCGGTGACCTCGCTGCCGTTGGCACTGATCGCCAGCTCGCTCGGGGTGACCGGCGGTGTGATGTCTGGCGCAGCGATTTGCACCGGCAGGGACGAAGCGCCGGTGCCATCGATGGCCACCACGTCCAGCAGTTCGCCGTTGGCCTGGGCCGGGTTGAGGATGACGGTGAAGGTGCCACCGGCACCTACCACCACACTGCCGACCAGTGTGCCGTTGGCATCGTGTACTTCCACACGGCTGCCCGTCGGGGCCGTACCAGTGATGCTGGCGCCGTTCGCAGCCACCACCAGGTCGCTTGGGCTGGCTGGGGTCGTGGTTGCCGGGACTTCATATTGCAGGGCTTCAGAGGCGTTGCCGCTCGCATCGGTCTGCACCAGGCTCAATTGCTCGCCCGGTTGCGCGGCTGGGGTGAGGTCGACCAAGAAGGTTCCGTTGGCGCCGACTGTGGCGGTGCCTATGACAGAGCCGTTGGCATCACGTACCTGTACGGTAGCACCGGCCTCGCCACGGCCACTGAGCACCAGGCCATCGGCGCCCACCACGACGTTGCTGACGGCAGCTGGCGGCGTGACGTCCGGTGCAGTGAACGCCAGCGGCGTTGAACTGTTGCCGGCGGCGTCTACCACGCGAATGTCCAGGGCCTCACCATTGGCCTGGGCGGGGAACAGCGTGACGCTGAAGGTGCCGTCTTCGTTGACCAAGCCAGTGCCGATCAGGCTGCCGCTGGCATTGCGCACCTGTACGGTGGCACCGGGCTCGCCGCGGCCGGTAAAGGTCACGCCATCAACCAAGGCCAGCTCGGTTGGCTGCGCTGGGGCCAGCAGGTCTGGCGCGGCGACCGAACCGGGTTGCGAGACATTGCCGGCAGTGTCGGTCAGGGTCACTTGCAGGGTACTGCCATCGGTGATGGCCGGGTTCAAGGTGATGGCGAAGGTACCATCGGGATTGACTGTGCCCGTGGCAACTACGGTGCCTGCGTCATCGCGCACCTGAACGCTGGTACCGGCTTCGCCACGACCGCTGAGTTGGCTGCCGGCAGCACTGATCACCAGGTTGGTCGGGGTCTGCGGTGGCGTTGTGTCGCCGCCATCGATGTCCGGCGCGGTAAGGTTACTGGCGGTGGAGGCGTTGCCTGCCGCATCGGTGGCCGTCACTTGCAGCACTTCGCCGTCTATCTGTGGCGGGTCGAGGGTGATGCTGAAGCTGCCGGTAGCGCCAACTACCACGCTACCCAGCACAGTGGTGCCGTCGGCGGCCAGCACGCGTACGGTGCTGCCCGGTTCGGCACGGCCGGTGACCACGCTGCCGTCGGCATTGATCACCAGTTCGGTCGGTGCGGCAGGGGCGGTGATATCCGGTGCGGTGATTTGGGCGGGCAGCGAGGAAACGCCGCTGTCATCAATGGCGACCACGTCCAGCAGTTCGCCGTTGGCCTGGGCCGGGTCGAGGGTAACGGTGAAGCTGCCGTCGGGGCCCGCCACCACACTGCCAATCAGCGTGCCGTTGGCGTCATGCACTTCCACACGGGTGCCGG